>JGI24702J35022_10000106_pt1 | contig 38920 bp, 28 predicted proteins | sample TergutTh196P4_FD_35022 | JGI IMG/M metagenome (IMG submission 35022) | reverse complement strand
GGGCCACGGCGCGTGGCCCGTGTTCATTTTCTTCGCGGCGGAGGGCGGGGGCGAGGAGGGCCTGCTGGCCGAGTGCGCCGCCGTGTCCGAGGCGCTGGAGGATCGGGCGCTCGGCAGGAAGGGCAGCGGGGACGAGACGGGTATCGTCATAGGGCGCGCCGCCGGGGCGATGTACGGCTACGTCGACGCCCTGCTCTTCGACCGCACCGGCTCCATCGAGGACATAAGGGCCGCGCTGAGGGCCTTCCCGCACGTGTTCTTCCTGTCCAGCCTCGCTAGGGGCGGCGGCGTGCTGTACATGTGCTCGGGGGACGGCGCCGACATGCCCCGCGAGATAGACATGCTGCACGACCGCGGGGCGCACGCGCAGGCGGTGGACGTCCTGAGAGAGGCCGAGGAGGCCGGCGACCTGGGCCACGTGCTCGGGGGGAAGTACGCGAGCGCGCTGAACAACGTCGGGCTGTACGAGGACGCCATCGGCGCCCTTATGAGGTACGAGCGCCGGGGCGACTCGCTGTGGCACTACCGCATGGGGTACTCCCTGTACTACCTCGACAGGGAGGCCGAGGCCGCCGAGCATTTCCAGAGGAGCATAGACCTGGGCGACGACGACGAGGACACGAGGGAGTTCCTGGAGAGCTGCCTGGAGATAATCGCCGAGATGGAAAGAGGGGGGGACAGCCCTTAAAAAAGAAGGCGGCGGGCGCGGCCCGCCGCTTTTAGCCCGCTCAGACCGGGTGCATCACGATCTCGGACGCCTTGTCCTCGATGTCCTCGAATATCGGGATGAAGTCCACCCCCACCGTGTCGATGAGTATGACCTCGCCGTAGATGTTCCCATAGACGAAACAGTATGTGTTGTAATAGCCATACTTGAAATATCTGTCCATGGGCGGACCCATGTGTTCTATGCCGCTCCAGTCTATCCTCTCCGAGTTGTACTTGTCGTACGCCTGGCCTATCGAGGAGTATACGTAGATCTGCACTGTGATTTGCTCTGTGTTAGACGCGTTCGTGTACCTCTCCCTGGAGAAGGACTTGACGTCCTCGGTCGTGTATGTAGTCGAGTAGTCGCTGTCGACCACCCACTTGGATGGGAAGCTGTCCAGGTCCGGCTGCAGACCCTGCGCCTCGTTGTCTTTGGGGAATAGGAACATGAACGCGGCCAACGCCACGATCACGACCACCACTACCGCCGCCACTCCGATCCATATCGATTTGCCCATGTTATCATCTCTCGCGCCGCGGGCGGCCATGCGCCCGCCCCGGCGGCACTGCTTATAAAACCCGGCCGCAGTATTTAACTGTGACAGGCGAGGCGGACGGTTCTTGCTCGCCAGATATATACAAGCTGTGCCGAACTATGCTAACTGTATCCTTCGTTTTATATATCGTATGGACGCCGCTCTCGGCATGGGGATGCGGCGGGCCCCCAAGGAGAGAGAAAAATGCTATGCTACAAAGTAGATGTAGGGGGCCTTCTGCTGGACGTCTTGTTCCTCGGAAGGTACAAGGAGGGGCTCAATGGCGGGCCCAACGAGTACGTCGTCAGGGGCGCGGACGCGCTGGTCATGGGCGAGCACGGCTCGAGGGTGGCGCGGGTGACCATAGAGATGACGCAGCACGAGCGCCCCTGTGCCAAGGCGGCGTCACGTGTGACGATGAGCGTCAGCTCCCTGTTCGACGGCAGGCTGAGGCTTAAGACCAGGGGCGAGACGTTCCACATCGGGGAGACGGACGGGCGCGAATGCGTCTACCCCGAGCTGCAGAAGAAGGTCGACGAGCACTGGGGGAGGATCAGGAAGGTCATCGACCTGTACGTCCAGAACAAGGGGGTCCTTTTGGACGAGTTCGGGGAGCATGCCCTCGTGTGGGTGAACACCCTGTCCGACGAAGAGAGGCTCTACGAGGAGATATGGGCGCTCAACGATGTGTACGCCGACGTGTTCAAGGATGTCATCATGGGGATCGCGGAGGAGTTGAATAACGCTGCGGAGGAGCTCGAGGCAGAGGCGGCCGGCCTGGAGTGACCCCCTCGCAGAGGAGGCCCTCTCAAACCGTTTCCCGGCCCTCACCGGGGCCATATTCTGTACACGTGCGCCGTTAGGTCGGAAAACAATAGATACCCATGCCCCCATACGCCAAGCGTGGACCCGAGGCTCGAGGAGACGATAAAGGAGCACCCCTGTTTCGACAGGGACGCCCACGCCAAGTTCGCGAGGATGCACCTGCCCGTCGCCCCGCTCTGCAACATCCAGTGCGGCTACTGCAACAGGAAGTACGACTGCAGCAACGAGTCCAGGCCGGGGGTGACCAGCGAGGTCCTCTCCCCGGAGGAGGCCGTCGAGAAGGTGAGGGCGGTGAAGGCTGCGATCCCTCACCTGAGGGTGGTCGGCGTNGCGGGCCCCGGGGATCCCCTCGCCAACGAGGGGACGCTGCGCACTCTGGAGCTCGTCAACCGGGAGTTCCCCGAGCTGACGCTGTGCGTCTCGACGAACGGCCTGGCGCTCCCCGGGATGGCGCAGGCGCTCCACGACAGGGGGGTGAGGTTCCTGACTGTCACAATGAACGCCTCCGACCCGGAGGTCGGGAAGGAGGTCTACGACAGGGTCAGGTGGGATGGCAGGACGTACACGGGCAGGGAGGGCGCGGAGGTGCTGCTGAGGAACCAGGTCGAGGGCATCAAGGCATGCGTAGGGCTCGGCATGGCCGTGAAGGTCAACGCCGTCATGATCCCGGGGGTCAACGACCGGCACATCCCCGACCTCGTCAAAGCCGTCAAGGCCCTCGGCGTGTACATGGTCAACATCCTCCCGCTGATACCGGTGGAGGGCACGAGGTTCGGCGGCATGCGGGCGCCCACCCCCGAGGAGAGGAGGATGCTCATGGACCGGTGCGAGCTGGACGTCAGGATGATGAGGCACTGCAGGCAGTGCAGGGCGGACGCGATAGGCCTGCTGGGGGAGGACCGGTCGCAGGAGTTCGCGAGGATGGGCTCCTGCCAGGCCGGGTGCGGGCCGTCAGCCGGGAGGGCGGAGCCCCTGCCGGTGACAGTCGCCACGGGCGTTCCAGCATTGGTGGCGGTCGCCACCTCCGACGGCGAGAACGTGGACAGCGGGTTCGGGAACGCCCCCCGTTTCGACGTGTACTCGGTGTCAGACGGAGAGGCGAAGCTCATCAGGACTGTCCGCATCAACACTTCGGGGCAGGTCGCCGGGGACTCGCACAGACAGCACATTATGGACATACTGAACCTCCTTAGCGGCTGCTCCGTGGTCGTGGTGAAGGAAATCGGCCCCATGCCGTCCAGGCTGCTGGCGGAGAGAGGCGTGGCGGTCAGGATACGGCCCGGGGCGATCGCTAAGGACACTTTCGGACATAGTCGACAGCCCATGTAAACCCGAAAGGGGTATAACCCCCTTCTGCATGGCCCAAGCATGGGTAGGAAGGTCAGGAGATCCGGGGGCGAGGTCGTCAGGAAGAAGGACACGCCAAAAAGGAGCAGCATAGACGAGGCGGCGGCTTTCAAGAGACATGTGGAGGAGAGGATTGGATCATGCAGGAGCATCTCCGAGGAGGCCACCGTGAACGGCTACAGCTGGGGGATAGCGGTGATAGACCCCACGCCAGAGTATGATTTTTACACGATTGTCACCATCGGGGTCGGGGCACTCAAGATGGGCGGCCGCAGGGATGACGCCATGCTGGAGATGAGGCGGGCGGAGTTCATGATGTGCCTGAGAGAGGACTGGATGATCGACTCGGAGGACGAGGAGTGGAGCTGGCCGTTCGACTGGCTTAGGTCCGTCGCCCGTTTCGCCCTCGAGCACGACCTCCCGGCGGCATGGGACGACCCCATACCGGCCGGCTCCGATGTGCAAGACACCGGCGGGTTCTGCGGCAGCGCCCTGCTGCCGCCCATGATGCTCGATGATATGGCCACCGCCTGCTTGCTCCCTAACGGCGAGATGGTCGCCCTATGCCACGTGGTGCCTCTCTATGAAGAGGAATTCGAGTGCGCCCTCGAGGAGGGCGTGATGTCCGTCCTGAAGGAAGTTGGCCCCGACGGCGTGATGTTCCCCGCCCGTGGCAGAGCCAATGTGTGCGGCCTGGGAGGGATCGGCGACAAGGCGACCTTCTCTGAGAGGGTGGAGCGGTTCTGGAGATGGTTCTCTGAGAACGAGGGGAGGCTCTCGGATATGGTGGACGGCGGCTCGCTCGAGGGGCTGCAGCATGCCCTCGACGAGGGGGGCCGCCAGGTCTCGATCCGTCAGCACATGGAGATCGGGAACGGTCGGAAGCTGCATTTCCTGACAAACGGCTCGTCTTGCAGGTTCTATCTGTTGCCTTATCTGGTGTCCAGGATGCCGGAGGAGCACAAAGGGAAATGGGACATCCTACCTTATTCGCCAGGGAGGGGCGAGGGGCATTACATGCTGGACAGCGAAGATCTGAAGAAGAACGCCCATGAAATCTCAGTTTTCCTGAGCGATGACCCCGCGGGGGGCGGGCTATGCGCCGGCTTCTATTCTGAGGTACTTCCATTCGATGACGAATTCATCACCTTGATACTGCTAGACGTCATGATGGGCGCGTTCGCCGGCGACCTGCTGCCGCACCTGTGCGTGTCCCGCAAAGAGATCCTGAAGTCCCCTGTGGAGGGAATGTTCCCGCTCGCTGAGCTTAAAGGGAGGCTGGAGGGGTACGCCTCTGAGAACATCGACATGCTGGACCCCTCCGGGTGCTTCACCCTCCACGAGCGCGAGCCGGACTTTGAGCATTACATGAGGTCGGACATAACGAAAGCGGTGACATGCTATCCCGAGCTGACTCTGGATCCCATTGAGGGCCTCGATGCCCCCGGCCGTTTCGACGAGGAGCTGGAGGACTCCGAGGAGGATGACTATGGCGGGGTGGGCTCCGAGTGGGAGGACGACGACCTCGACGATGAATGCCCATATGATGCGTCCAGCGGGCAAAAAGGCGGCTACTTCCCGGGAAACGCCTACTACGACTCCCGGGAGCTCGGGGCGTTGCCGGGCTTCATCTATTTCGCCTCCGACGACGACACGGACGCCCTCCTCGAGGAGTGCAGGGGCATAGCCTCGTCGTTGGAAGAGGGCCCCCTCGGCAAGAGGGGGAGCGGCGAGGAGAAGGGCATCATCCTGGGGTACGCCGCAGGGGAGCAGTACGGCTACATCGACGTCATGATCTACGACCCGCTGGCGTTCCTGGAGGCGGCCAGGACCACGCTGGGCGGCCTCGGCCATGTGTTCTGCTTCAGCCCCTTCAGCATGGACCTCAAGACCCACATCTGCACTGGGGATGTCCCGGACATCGGCGCGGAGCTGGACATGCTGGAGGAACGCGACGACTTCGAGATCATGCTCAGCGTCATAGATGACCATGCGCCCGAGGAGGAATGGGGATACGACATCTCCATCAGGTACGCAGAGGCCCTGCTGGTTTGCGACGACCCGGAATACGCCCTGGAGTTCCTCGAGGGGCTGGAGGGCGAGGGGGCGGGCGACGAGGCCTGGAACGCCGCGATGGGCGAGGCCCTGTTCTCGCTCGGCAGGGACGAGGAGGCCGTCGGGTACCTCCAGGCGAGCATCGACCTGGGGGGAGGCGACGGGGGCGCCGAGTTCATCTTGGGTGTCATCGAACGGGACAGAGAGGAGAGAAGGGCGGGGAAGAAGAGGGGAGTGAAGCAGTCCGTCCGGTGACCGCGGCGCCCCTGATCACTCCCTGACCGTCCAGACCATGGGCTGGCGCCCGCAGACCATCGGGCGCGGCCTCAGCGGGTCGAGCTTGAAACCGTCCCCTTCCCCTGTGTATCCGCAGACGCCGCAGCGCGGCGAGTTGGTGACGGGCAGGCCGTGCTTCTGCCCGCACCTGTGCCCTTTGAAGCATGCGGGGCAGAATATCTTCCCCTCCCCTATGCCGCCGCACCCAGCGCAGACGGACGCGGCGGCCCCGCCGCACTTCGCGCACGCGAGAGCGGGGGGCACGTTCCTCGCGAGGAGGCGGACCCCGGCCTGCTGCGGGGGCCGTGAGAACTCGTCCAGGAAGGTCACGCGCACCCCGGTGGGGATGCCGTAGTCGTACAGGTGGAACACCCTGTCCCCCCTGCCGAAGCCGCCTATCTTGCGGGACTTCCCCACGGCCTTCTCGTCGGAGTCGATGAAGTCGCTCATATGGCCGCAGCACTCCAGCCACGCCATCCGCAGGAATTTATCGAGGGTGGACATGGCCTTGTCGGGCGCCGCGTCGCCGATCATCCAATAGTGGTGGCCGGCGGCCATGTTCTCCGCGATGAACAAGCGGCACGGCTCGTCACCGCCGTAGCCGTGCGACTCGAGGATGTGCCTCCTCATCGCGCCCGGCTTGAACGCCTTCCCGCAGAAGTAGCAGTTGCCCTCGGATTTCTCCATCCGCCCGCCTCACTTGAGGGCCCTAAGCCTCGACACGTAGCGCCCCTCGTTGAAGGTCTCCTTCGCCTTCAGCATGTCGTACAGCTCCTCGACAATGGCGACCGCTATCATCTCCCTCGCCTCCTCCTCGGTGTGGCCCGCGCCGACCAGCCTGCGGAACGTGACCCTCGTTTCCTTTGGGTCGTCGATCCTCATCTGCTCGTCGACCACCCCCAGCATCATCTCCCTGCGCATCCTCATCTCTCGCGACATCATGGCGTTAACCGCAAGCGTATATGGCGTGCCCGTTTAAGAAACGTTCCTGCAATCCCATAGGGACACTGGGTCGTTGTGGCGATGCCCCGCCAGTATGTCAATGACAACTTCCAGCGTGTGCCGCGCCGGTCAGTCCCTGCCGTAAACGTTCTTGTGGTCGCAGACCCTGTGCAGGTACACTGTCGCCTCGCCGCCCTCCCTCTCGACCCTGTACAGTATCCTGTGCCCCCTGCTCGCCTCGTACGCATAATAACCTGACAGCTTGCCCTTTTTATGGATGCCCAGCCTCTCGGGCTCATCAGAATCCCTTAGCTCGATGAGCATGGCCTCGATCCTCTCCATCAGAGGCTTGGGGGACTTTCCCATTTTGGCCTTGTAAAGCCTCTTGAACTCTGATGTGAACACGACCTGGTTGGACACGTGCGCACCATCATTCCTCTAGCATCCTCAGAAAATCCTCATCGGTGCAGGACTTCGGGACCACAGTGACGTTACCCGTCATGATATCCCCCCAGCTCCTTGCCAGACCCTCTTCCTCCTCCGGGGATATGGGGTCATCGTCTATGTAGCCCGGCACATACTCAGGACGCGGCATCCAGTATAACGCGACGTCCGGCACGAACCTGTCGCAGAAAGCGCTCGGAAGCAAAGGGCGACTGGCATCGGGCGCAATGTATGTGTTCGCAATCATCTCTTCTCCCCTTCCAGCCGTATCGACCCGTCCCCTGATATGTCCAGACGCCATTTTGTGCCGACCCTGTACGGCACTGCCTCCTCAAACTTGAAGAAAAGCGTGAGCACCAGGGAAACCGGTGACCTGGGGAGGGGCAACAGGGACGTTCCTTGCCCCGTATCCGCATTTCTATCGACTTTCCCGAACTGGATGGACGCAAGCTCCTCCCCGGACGCCCCATCCACCGCCCTTGAAACACTGAGCACTTCAACAGTCGTTGCGGACATGACCCTTCCTCTCTGCTGATGGTCGGTATGTTATTTCCTGATAAAAGTATATCGACCGGTCCCCTGCGCCTGGGGGACGACACAATGTTTTTAATCGCCCCGTCATTCCCTTCCCTAGAGGCACGCCATATGGACGCTCAGGGGCTCAGGGACGCATACGTGAATTTCTTTGTCGAGAGGGGGCACACATACATCAGGTCGGCCTCGCTGATACCGGAGAACGACCCGACCGTGCTGTTCACGACGGCGGGCATGCACCCCCTCGTCCCTTACCTGCTGGGGGAGAGGCACCCAGGCGGGAAGAGGCTGGTGAACTTCCAGAAGTGCATAAGGACGGGGGACATCGAGGAGGTCGGCGACGCGTCGCACCTGACGTTCTTCGAGATGCTCGGGAACTGGTCCCTCGGTGACTACTTCAAGAAAGAGTCCATCGAGTTCAGCTTCGACCTCCTGAAAGACGTCCTGAGGATAGGGAGGGACCAGCTTGCGGTCACCGCCTTCGAGGGGGAGGAGGGCATCCCCAAAGACGACGAGACCGCTGACCATTGGAGGAGCCACGGGTTCCGGGAGGACCAGATATTCTTCTACGGGAGGAAGGACAACTGGTGGGGGCCGGCGGGGCAGACCGGGCCGTGCGGCCCGGACACCGAGATATTCTTCGACGACGGCCGGGAAAGGTGCGGGCCGGGCTGCGGCCCCGCATGCAGGTGCGGGAAGTACACAGAGATCTGGAACAACGTCTTCATGCAGTACAACAAGGACAAGGACGGGAGGTTCGCCCCCCTCGAACAGCAGAACGTGGACACCGGCATGGGCCTCGAAAGGGTGCTCTGCGTGGTGAACGGGGTGGGGACGGTGTACGACACGCCGCTGTTCACAGGGATAATCGGCAAGCTCGAGGAATTGTCGGGGAAGAAGTACGAGGAGGATATGAGGCCGTTCAGGATCGTCGCCGACCACCTGAGGGCGTCGACGTTCCTCCTAGGGGACGGCGTGGTGCCGTCGAAGATGGGGCAGGGGTACATCCTGCGGAGGCTGATCAGGAGGGCGAGCAGGTACATGTCCGCCCTCGGCATAGAAGGGGTGTGCATGCGTGCCGTGTGCGAGGTCGTGGTCTCGGAGTACTCGGCGGCGTACCCGGAGCTCGAGAGGAACAAGGAGGCGATATACGCCCAGATAACCGCCGAGGAGGAGAAGTTCCACAAGACCCTGAGGAAGGGGCTGAGGAGGTTCGACGAGATGGTCTCCGAGAGCGGGGGGTCGACGGTGCTTGACGGGGAGGCGGTGTTCAGGCTGTACGACACCTTCGGGTTCCCCATCGAGCTGACGCAGGAGCTCGCCGCCGAGAAAGGGTACGGGGTGAGCGTGGAGGACTTCGACAGCCGCTTCAAAGAGCACCAGGAGAAGTCCCGCGCAGGGTCGGACCAGACGTTCAAGGGCGGCCTGGCGGACGCGAGCGAGCAGACCACGAGGCTGCACACGGCCACCCACATACTGAACGCGGCGCTGAAGAGGCTCGTCGACCCGAACATAAAGCAGAAGGGGTCGAACATCACTGCGGAAAGGTTAAGGTTCGATTTCAACCTCGACAGGAAGGTGGAGCCGGACGAGCTCAAGGCGGTGGAGGACTACGTCAACGACATCATAAAAGCAGACATACCGGTGGTGTGCGAGGAGATCCCGTACGAGGAGGCCAAAGAGAGGAACGCCGAGGGCGTGTTCCACGAGAAATACGGCGAGCTCGTGAAGGTGTACTCGATAGGTGATGTATCCATCGAGCTCTGCGGCGGCCCGCATGTGCGGAGCACGGGCGAGATCGGGTCGTTTAAGATAACTAAGGAAGAGAGTTCTGCGGCTGGCGTGAGGAGGATCAAAGCAGTCTTGGAGTGAAACGACCGCGAATCAGAGCGGGCATTTTACCTCCGCAAAAAGCCAATAATATATACTATTAACAAAGATTATAGTGCGAATGGTTAAAGAAACACTTGTCACATGCGAAGACATTGATGAAATAATTCCAATACGCATATTCCCAATAGATATTGGCCTAAAATTGGACAATGACCTAGAAATAGCTATTAAGAAATGCGTCCAAAGACTGCCGCAATGGACATCGATGGATGATAATACCCTAAAAAGACTGGGTCTCCTAGCACATAATCCCAGAATTGGATATCAGCTCTTGGAAAACGAGGTATGCCTCCTGAGCATAGTGTTCTTTAAAAGCGGGATATCGATAGCCTACATAAAGGACAGTTTTGAACTCGACGATAATATCCGAGGTCGTTTTTCTGTAGAATATTGTGAGGACAGACGAACAAAACACCGTGAGATAAGAAACTGGAGTCCAAACTACGGACAATACGGTTGCATGGAGCATTTGAAATCCCTCTTTGATGAGATCGAGTGTGTTCTGAGAGATTCAGATAAAAAGAAAAAGACCACCGGATTGGAACAAAAAGGAAACAATAACGCCGGCCATACAGACGGGGGGTTGATTGATGATAATGAAAACACAGACGCAGAAAAAGATTCCTTACTACAAGATGGGAGCGGACACCCCCGTTCCTACAAAGGCAGGGGCATAAGGAAGACCAGTTTCTTTCTCTGCAAAGAGTGGGTGCATAAAGAAAAAGATGTGCCGACACACCCCCTCGGAGAGGGGACGGGCATTCCATACGTGATGACGCTTTCTTTTATCAAGATGAAACGGGAGAAGGATCGAACCCTACAAGAATACAATGTGCCGCCAATAAAAAACATGTTATTTGATTGGGATTCCTTTGACGATAGGTTAAAGCAGAACATTTCCATATTGCTTCGACCCGAAGACGTCGGGCTGTCTGAAACATACAACTTCAAGTTCCGACAGCTACTTTCGGACAGGGAAAGGGACGATCTCCTTTCAGAAGTAAGTGTGAACGAGTCCGAGTTGGATTATGAAAAAAGAGAGAGGCTGTCCGCATATATGAGCTGGTCGTCTGTTGTCGTCGTCGGCCACTTGGACAATGACGATATCCTCGAATACATATATCTGCAAGTAAACTTGCAACGCCATTGGCAATACCTGTCTTCCCTCAAAGAAACATTCCCCAGGAATATGAAAGTCGCCAAAAGGGATGGGGTGCAGGCGGAAGAGATACAGATGTTGCTTTCAAAGAACGACAAAGCGAGGGAAGACGTCCTATACTTCCACAATAACGAGGTGCCGACAAGGATACTTGAAGTCCAAAGGGGATTGGTCGAGACAAGCAGATTCGAAAACAACCAGGAGAGGTACCAAAGACAAATGAGGTATGTACACGACGGGATAATGTCCGACTCGTTGGAAAAACAGACTCTTTTTTCCACTATCGCTCTACTCGTTGCTTTTTCAACTGCAATAATAGCCATCTTTGATGCGAGACAGTATTCATTTTATGCCTTGCTTTTTGTATTAATTCCCATCATAGCCCTTGTATTGTACCTTTTCAGAAAGAAGCTAAAGAAATGGAAAAACGTAATAAAAGATAAACTCTAACTATAGAGTATATGTGCTAAACTTCACGAACTAATGATGTTTCACACCTGTTGTAATGCTACATAGAATCATATAATTCATAGGATATTATGGCATGCGGGCGGAGATAGAGTGGATTTCCAAGATGTGCTGGATAAATACAATCTTCATTCATTTTCAGAAAGTGACAAAGGGACCAAATTCGAGGAGTTGATAGCCAGGTACCTGACAGTGGACCCCCTCTACTCGTCCAAACTCGAGAAGGTGTACCTGTGGAAAGACTTCCCCTCACGCCAGCAGTTCGGCGGGCACGACACCGGCATAGACATCGTGGCGAAGACAAAGATGGGGGAGTACTGGGCGATACAATGCAAACTCTACCGGGAGGGAAACAGAGTATCTAAGAAAGATATCGACACCTTCTTCTCGACCTCCGGGCGTAAGTTCAAGGACGAAAGCGGAAAAGAAACATCCTTCGCCGAGCGTTTCATCTTCGTCACGAACGACGACTGGAGCTCCACCGCCGACCTATCGGTCCAGGACCAGACGATACCGGTCAACATGGTCTCGCTCTCCAAGTTGAGGGATGCCAGGGTCGACTGGGGTGCGATCGAGGAGGGCGTCCACGGGGAGTCGGCGAGGCTTAAAAGATACAATCTGAAGGATCACCAGAAGAAAGCCCTTGATAATGCATTGGAACACTACAAGGCGAACGACCGCGGCAGCATGATAATGGCATGCGGCACGGGGAAGACGTTCGTCTCCCTGCGCATCGCAGAGGCCATGACGAAGGGGAAGAAAGGGCTGATCCTGTTCTTGACGCCTTCCATATCCCTGGTCGGGCAGACGCTGAGGGAATGGACGTCGCAAGCCGAGGCCGAGCTCAACACGATCTGCGTCTGCTCGGATCCGAAGGTCTCGAGGAGGTACTCCAAGAACGACGACATGGGGGAGAGGGTGGAGGATCTCGGTGCGCCGGCGACGACCGACCCGGAGAGGATAGTGTCGCTATACAGGGCTGGCGAGGGACCGACGGTCGTATTCTCAACGTACCAGTCGATAGACGCAGTAGCAGAGGCGCAGAGGAAAGGCCTTCCTGATTTCGACATCGCGGTGTGCGACGAGGCTCACAGGACGACGGGGGCCACCATTGACGGACAGGACGAGCGCTCGTTCATAAGAGTACACAAAAATGAGAATATAAGGGTGAACAAAAGGCTCTACATGACGGCGACGCCGAGGCTCTATGGCGTCAAAGGTAAAGAGGACGCCAAGAAGGCGGCGGTATCTCTGTGCTCGATGGACGAGGAGTCGATCTATGGTAAAGAATTCTACAAGATCAGTTTCGGGCAAGCTGTGCAGGAGGATCTGCTGTCCGACTACAAGGTCATGGTACTGACGGTCGGCGATGCCGACATCCCCGATATGGTGAAGAGGCACTGGACGGCGGGCGGGAAGGAGATAGACGCGGACACTAACACCAAGATATGGGGGTGCATGAGCGCCCTCGCCAAGAACGTCGCCCACGACGAGACGCTGAGGAACACAGATCCGGGGAGGATGATGTCGGCAGTGTCGTTCTGCAGGACCATCCCGAGATCCAGGCTCATCGCGAAGAGGTTCAACGAGTTCGCGACGTCGCCGGAACGCCCGTTGGACGTCGCGGCAGACCACATCGACGGGAGCATGAACTCCATGCTTAGGGAGCGCCGCCTGAACTGGCTGAGGGAAGACGAGGGAAAGTGCAAGATCCTATCCAACGTGAGATGCCTCAGCGAGGGCGTGGACGTGCCGGCGCTGGACGCGGTCATGTTCATAGACTCGAAGGGCTCGCTGATAGACATCGTCCAGTCGGTCGGGAGAGTGATGAGGAAGGCTCCCGGCAAGAAGTACGGGTACATCATCGTGCCGATTGTCGTGCCGGAGGGCGAGGATCCGGAGGAGGCGCTGGACGACAACGAGAGGTACAAGGTGGTCTGGCAGGTCCTGCGCGCGCTACGGTCGCACGACGAGAGGATAGATGCGGAGATCAACACCCTGATCTACAACAAGAAAAAGGAGGGGGAACACTTCGGCGTGTACCGCCCCAAGGGCAGCGAAGCCGACCTGGACCTGGGGCCGCTCGACGGGCAGTACACGCTGGACGACTTCGGGACGGCGCTGCTGGCGAGGCTCGTCCTGAAGGTAGGCGACCGGGAGTACATAGAGAACTGGGCCCGGGACATCGCAAAGATCATGCCGGAGCTGATGGCGAAGCTGAAACAGGTATGCGAGCACACCGAGCACGGGTACAAGCAGTACAAGCCCGCATTCAACAGATACCTGAAGGGGCTGAGGGCCTGCGTCAACGACAACGTGACGGAGGAGGACGCCATCAACATGCTGGCGCAACAGATAGTTACGAAACCGATATTCAACTCGCTGTTCGGGGACGACACCTTCGTGAAACAGAACTCGGTGTCGCAGACGATCGATGCGATGCTCGAAGAGATCCACGCGAAGAACGGTCTCAGCGAGGTCAACCTGGATGACTTCTACAAAAAAGTGGAGAACACGCTGTCGAAGATAGAAGAGGAGGACGGGAAACAGAAGGTCATCACGTCGCTCTACGAGAAATTCTTCAAGAACGCGTTCCCGAAGGACCAGGCGATTAACGGCGTCGTCTACACCCCGCAGGAGATAGTGGACTTCATCCTGAGGTCGGCGGCGGATGTCCTGAAGCAGGAGTTCGGCATGGACATAAGCTCGGAGAACGTGAACGTGCTGGATCCCTTCACAGGCACCGGGACTTTCATCGCCAGGCTCATGGAGACTGGTCTGATCTCCAAGGGTGACCTCGAGAGGAAGTTCAAGAACGAGCTGTTCGCGAACGAGATCACCCTGCTGGCGTACTACATCGCGGCGGTGAACATAGAGAACACGTACAGAAGGCTAAGCGGCACCGAGGAATATGCCCCATTCAACCATATACTGCTCACGGACACGTTCAACCTCAAGGAAATCTGTAGGAGCCAGCGCCAGGCCACGTTGACTGAAGAGGAGTACTTCAAGAAGAACCTCGGGAACATAAGAGAAGAGTGCAAGGCGCCCATCACGGTTATAGTTGGGAACCCACCTTATGGCTCGGCACAGAAATCCGCCAACGACAACGCGAAGAAGAGAAGCTATAAAAATGGCATCGATTCAGAAATCGAGAATACCTACCTTGCAAGTGACGTTATAAGTGGCGTAGGTCGTGCGGGACCCGTCTACGACAACTATATCCGGGCTGTGAGATGGTCAACAGACCGTATTGGGAACGAAGATGGGATAATTGCTTTCGTTACACCAAATGGATGGCTTTCCGGTGGTGCTTTCATGGGATTCCGCAAATGCATAGAGAACGAGTTTGCAAAGATATATGTGTTCAATTTAAGAGGTGATCAAAACAGTGGAAATTGGAGGGAAGAAGGAGAGAAGATATTTGGGGTTGGTTCAAAGGTTGGAATATCAATAGTGTTGTTAGTCAGACGTAAAGATTTCAAGGGAAAGGCAACTGTCTTATACACTAAAGCAAAAGATAAAATGAAGAGACAAGACAAGTTAGACTGGCTCATTGGAAGTAACTCTCTGTGCGCGATGGAGCAAAAAAACTTGCTTGAGAAACTAAGTGTGAAGGAAAACGGCGATTGGATAATCGAGAGGGACATAAGATTTCAGACATTTATTCCGCTCGCAGGGGACAAATTCAAGAAATTCGAGAATCACCGCGAAGAAACGATATTTGTGGGCTATTCTCTTGGGTACACCACAAACCGCGACCCATGGGCATATAATTTTTCAAGGGACAAAGTCGCTGAGATCAAGAGGGCGTACGTTCAAGCTTTCAACGAACAGTTGTCCGAAGGTAAAATCGACTATGATGATATGAGGGTGAAATGGACTGAACATGTGGAGAAGTCCTTCATAAAAAAAGAAAAAATGGATTTGAATACGGATAAAATCAGAAGAGCTGTGTACCGCCCATTCACAACAAACTGGCTTGACGACGATGGCAAAATCAACAGCAGAGAAAGAGAGATGCCCCGCATCTTCCCCTCGCCTGAAAAAGAAAACCTCCTGATATGTGTAGCTGGCATCGGTGTGAAGAAAGAGTTCTCGTGCTTGATCACAGATAAAATTACAGACCTCGAGGTTGTAGGCAAGAATCAGTGTTTCCCTCTGTATTGGTATGATAATGTTGGCGAAAAAAGGGCGAAACTGAAAGTATCAACCTTGGACGGTGAAGAAACAGGAGCTGTCAGACACGACGGCATAAGTGACTATGCCTTAAAGACAGCAAATGGCATGTACAGCAAGGACATAACAAAGGAGGATATTTTCTACTACGTATATGGATACCTTCACTCCCCCGAATACAAAAGTACATTCTCAGAGGATCTGAAGCTCTCTCTGCCTAGGATAGACTTTGTTGCAAAGGCAGAAGACTTCTTCGCGTTCTCCAAAGCAGGAAGAGACCTTGCAGAACTGCACCTGAACTACGAATCCGTAAAGCCGCTGGAATCTGTGAAGATATCGGGGGACATGACCAGATGCAACGTGACCAAGATGAAGGTCGTGCCGGGAGAGAGGAAGGTGATCTACAACCAGCACATCACGGTCGAGAACATCCCAGAGGAATCGTTCGAGTACATCGTGAACGGGAAGAGTGCCATTGGATGGGTGGCAGACCAGTACCAGTATTCCGTCGACAAAGAGTCCGGCATAGTTAACGATCCGAATGAATACGCAGGCGGAGAATATGTCCTTAAACTGCTGTTACAAGTGATTGCAGTAAGTGTTAAGACTATGCAGATAGTGAAGAACTTGCCAAAAATAGACTTTGACTCGGGAAAATGAGTCGTATAATATTCTATAACGAGTGGATCGTGGAAAAACCGCCCCATTATTTTTGTTGATAATATGCCTAAAATTGATGAAAAAATCTTGGAAATTGACAAAATGATCTACCATAGCATTGATACGAACGATGCTCAGAAAAGAGGTTACCTGTCTCAGATAATTCTTTCACAGTCAAGGCATTTCGTTGAACATATCATGCTCAAGATTTTCGCTCAAGGTAAAGACATTGAAGTTACGTGGGATAACATTCAGTTGGCAATTACTTTTTGTAAAAAAAGAGGAAATTTGAAACCTTTATGGAGATTTCATCATTTTTTGCAGATTGTGGTATCACACTACAATGCCGGGGAGGAAAATTCAGAGCGACTTATGCTGAAGTATTATGAGTACCTAATAAAAATCAAAGAATTTATGAAAACTAACTATTCCTTGGATGTTCTTCTGAATCTGAATAAATTCCCCCTCGACACAGACTCGACTTTAGAAGAATACTATAGAAAGGTCACAGAACGAATAACGCAGTGCCGATCTGAGGGCAAAGAATGCGAATACGATGATAGGTTTTACATAAAAAGTATAAAGCCCTTCTTCATTGACCAAAGGGTCTACTATGAAGTAACTTTCTTGCCAATTAATAGTAGGGGGGACAAATCGGACGGCATTATTGCTTTCACTGATTTAGACATCTCTGCATACTATGCGACATGGCTTTATGTTGTCGTGGATTATATAGAAATTTTCGGAAATAAAATGCAAATACACATAATAACAAAATGGGAGACTTCAGTTCGACCTTGTGAGATCCGTAACTTCTCTTCTATTCTTGGCGCAGATATAAGCATTAATAGTAACCATGCAGAGTATGTCGGATTGATGAACTACTTGACAAATACCGGCTTTAATCTTGTAGAAATACTTGATTTTGACGATCAAAGCTACATTGACGCAAAGAAACGAATTCTCTCTAAGACTAGGGTCAGCCATTTTTTTAACACATTGGATGTTGTTCGAGACATCTTGAAAAACCATCGGCCAGGTAGCAATGTTTTGCGATATCTTCTCCTCCAACTCAACAATAGAGTGATTAAGGATCAGAAGTATAATGGGGAGAACAACGTTCTTTCTTTGTTACATCTGAAGAATGGTTGCATTCCGTTTGATGACATGCCTTTTTGTACATCATTAGTTGTACACAACCCAAAACTTGGAGATGTATTTGAGTGCATTGACTCGACCAACAGGACGCATGAGTTATTGGCTCGACACATAAGGAACAATACAGAGATGAAGGGGCAAATTTATACGCCTGTCAGAGAGCTTGTTGGTTTTGATGATGTGGATCTGCTTGTTCAGAGATACAACAATTTAATTTGGTACAAGCACACGGGCCGTAAGATAATTTTGCGAAAAGATTATGTTTTTATTAAAGAGTACGAGGATGACACGCGCTATATCCTCCGTAGCCTAAATTCATTTGCAACCAATGGCATATTGAATTACTCGGATATAGTTGATGATTGGATGCAATCAGGCGTTCATGTAATCGACAGTGAGGAAAAGAAACTCATTTTAAAACGTATGTTTAGTGATACGAGAGTCGCACTAATATATGGTTCTGCTGGCACTGGCAAGTCAACGCTGATTAATCATATTTCAAACCTCTTTTTCAACGGAACAAAACTATATCTCACAAACACCAACCCCGCAATTGATAATTTAAGAAGGAGGGTTACTGCTCCCAACGTCACCTATTCGACCATAGCAAAATTTCTATTAAGCGAAAACATAGACACAGAGTATGATTTATTGGTAATAGATGAGTGCAGCACAGTGAGCAACAAGGATATGCGAGATATTATTAATAAAGCGGACTTCAAATTCCTTGTGCTTGTTGGGGATATATATCAAATAGAATCTATCCGCTTCGGTAATTGGTTCGATATTGCACGGAGCTTCATCCCGTCGTCATCCGTATTCGAATTAACCGACCCCTATAGGACAAAAAACCCAAATCTGCTTGAACTATGGAAAAGAGTACGCAATATGGATGATACTCTCCTTGAGCATATTACAAAAAATGGATATTCCACCAGATTAGATGAAACTATTTTTGAAAAGTCAGAGACCGACGAGATAATACTATGCCTAAACTACAGTGGGCTTTATGGAATAAACAATATCAATCGTTTTCTGCAACAAAGCAACCCAAATGCCCCTGTGAGATGGGGGGCACATGGCTACAGAGTAGGCGATCCCATTCTTTTTAATGAATCTGATCGATTTAGACCTTTGATTTATAATAACATGAAGGGACTAATAGTTAGGGTTCAAGACCTTGACGACCGGATTTGGTTTGATATAGAAATAGACAAGAAAATTGAAGCGTCAGATTGTCACCCCCATGGCATTAGATACTTGGGTGATTCGTCAGATGGGAATTCTATCATTCGCTTTTTTGTGAACAAAAATAAAGATTCGGATGATGACGATGATTCTTCTTCAACGACTGTTCCATTCCAGATAGCCTATGCCGTCTCTATTCATAAGGCACAAGGGCTGGAATACGATTCAGTAAAAATTGTTATTACAGATGAGATTGATGAGCTTGTCACGCACAATATTTTTTACACAGCCATTACTCGTGCAAGAGACAAACTAAAGATATATTGGACCCCCGAAGTGGAGAAAAAAGTGCTGAGTAACATCAGTCCTTTAAAAAATAACAGAGATGTGTCAATACTAAAGACTCTGTGACCTGATGAATCAAATAACCTGACCTCGACATTTCATTCCTGCCTTATTGAAACGCGACGCATACTGAGGGGGCTGGTATGAAATGTCGAAATCGAGTTCCTCACCAGTCATCTATTTACCTATGATTGTTGAGAATTCAGATTTCTTCATACTTGTTGATGTTATGAATGATATTTATTGTAGAAACAACTGCAATATAGCATAGCTCCGAACCGAGTTCTCCTGCATTTCTATCATGCGTCAGATTATTTGATAAGCTTACAGCGGCTCTGGCAAACGCCCTCGTTTCATCTGTCAAAACTCCTGAAAAGGAACGAATATATGCTTCAAGCATTCTAACCGACTGACCCGAATTTATTGGGTTTCCATCTGGATGTTTATGCTTTTTCTCATCATAAACGATTTGAGCCAATGTCATGAGTAATTCTCGCCCATGCAGTCCCACAGCCTGATGTCGGCTTCCAGTATCCGCCTTATCTAGTTCTTCCTTCATAATCAAAACGCCGCGATCTATTTTCTCCCATCCGGTAGGGATATATTTTAGAGAATTGTTCGGCGTTTCCTCGGAATTTTCTATAAGTTTAATGAGCGGCTCAAATAAGTTATTCACATATACACGTCTGCTTGCATACTGTGGGAGGTTTTTCTTATAATAGTGATACCAATCCCATAGATTAGAGAATGGGTTTACATGTTTAATGAGTATCTCACTTAAAATTTGTGTTATTTCGGCATGATATTTTTTGTAATCGTCATCACATGACTGAATGGGCTCTCCTCCAGTAGATACACTTATCAGGACATTTTTTTCCCAATCCAGAACTGCCAAGATATAATCTTTGTCGATGCCATGGGGGAGACCAAACCAATCAATTATATGCTCAACTTTCACATAGAACTTGACGCTTTTTATCAGGTCACCCAAGTTCATATGATCAATATAGTGCTTAATGAGATTCTCATAATCATTGATTGAGAATTCTATTTCGTCATAGTCTTTTGCGCTCAACTTGATGGCAAGTTCAAATCCTTCGCGGTCTGATCCAACAAAATATGGGCTTACATCAGCATATTTCCTCTTGATCACATCGTATTCTGCTCTTTTTATCACATCAATTAATTTGTTTTGGTTCTTGGCTCTAAGATATCGAATTACCATCGACATTATGTCTTCTATTTCGTATACAGGAATATTCACTGCTAATCCTCCTTAGTTAATACATTGGTTACACTGCGAATATGAAATATAAAAACGCCCATAAAAAATTATTTCAGCGAGTTGAGGAATTCATGTGTGAGTTACTGTTTCTTTTTTGTTGATATTTCTATGTGTTCATCCAGATATTTAAATGGATATGGTAAAACAGTGGACATGTTGTATTTAACAAAAGGAACTTTCATGAGATCGAGTAGATTATCGAAGAAAACACTTGAACCTTCTGTAGGTGTTATACAACGGACATTGGGCGCATTTGTATCTTTGTGGGCCATCTCACTCAGGTCGCCTACAAAATAATACATCTCATCTGCGGTCATAAGAACTCTGATATCATAATTTCCATGAGTGATTGTGTTTTTTGCTTCCGCCGTACGGGCATCTTTGGACATTTCTCCCTCTTTTTCATTTTTGTCAAATATGTCTATGATCGCATTCTCTGGAACAGTGATAATATCCGTCCTACGAATTATGTTTATGTTGCCGCGGAAATCCATAATTGCTCCTTCAACATTTCTTTTTTCGGTAATCTCGAATAGAGCTTCGCTGATTTTATCTATATGTTCATCATCTTCGCTGGTCATTTCCATTTCAAAAGAACCATCGCAGTGAATCATCATTTTATACACAAACCATTCTTCGTCCTCTCGTTTTTCGTCTTTAACCTTGTGTAATTTAGCAAAAATCATATTGCCAGAATAGCACCATTGAGACCAATCATCTAATGTTATCTGTTTATTCAACAGATCCTCTTTTATTAGCAGCTCCTTGGCGACAGCTCTAACAGGTGCTCTTTTTGACTTTTCGTTTTTACCTCTTTTTACACTCTCCATGAAATCTTCAATTGTGATATGATTAACCACAAGGTTGTCATAAGTATTGTACGGATCAATGAGATCTTTATTTTCTGCAAAAAAATCTTTGTTGTGATTGATACCCACATTGAGATACCCATCTCTCGGGTCGTTTGAAATCTCTGGCATAATTGCAAATTCTTCGTTGAATTTGGACACGAAAGTATCAACACATCTTTTAGATTCTTCATCGCAGATTAGATCAAACACTGAAATCATAGAGTGCTTTACACGATCTTTTAACAAAGAATCGAAAGCTTCGATTGACTTCTTAGTGGTAAGTCCATGTTTCACCTGATTCCATCGGTCGAAGTCTATGCGTATCTTTCCATCAAATTTTAAATTAAACAGTTCAACGGCTTTCAACAGGATGTATGCTCTTGATTTGTAAAATGATTTTGGTTCCGTAAGACTTATGTACCATAGGGTGTTTCTTTGACCTGGTTTCTGGCGGTTAATATAATTTTCATTACTTTTATACACTGCCCTCTGCATTGAGAAATCATCATTGAGTCTGTATTGTGGGGCATATTGTTTATGGGGATAGTCTGGAATGTCCCCATATTGCGTAAACGTTTGCACAGATGGGGCGATTAAAATCGTTTCTTTCCCTCCAATCTTTTCATTATTAATTTTTAACTCCAGTGCAATGAAACTATTGTTAGCACTCCCCCAACTGCCTTTTGACCATGCCCTATTTGTACATAGATATCTGCCAGTTATGTTATTAAATCTTAAACCGTCTATCTTCATCCATTTTACAGAGTTAAATAAAAGTTGTATCGTCTCTTTCTTCCACGATTGCATCATTTCATCAGCTTTATGCTGTACAATTTTACAATTCTCATTTCCAGATTTTTCGAGATATTTATTTAGATATTCTGTGTTTAAATCAGAATGGTACATCATCAAAAACACAGAATTTTTATCTCTGTCGAATGGCATGTAGCGTACTGAACATATGTTCCTTTCAGAAAATATCTCATCTACCATGTCAGATAAAAAGAATTTTTTTCCGCCATTGTTGATTATTTGAAAGAAATCGTATTCTGAGTCAATGTTGGAGGGATCAAAACTCTCTATGACAATGAGGTTGGTTCTGACACCACTCATTGTATATTCTTTTACTTTTCTTCTACCCAAGATTCCACCTCCTTGTTGATTCCAAATATGGCCTCTTCATTCCACTGACCTCTCTCTGGGTCAAATAAATAAGGAACCTCTATTAATTTAAAATCCCCCCTCTCCTGGGATCTCACTTCCTTATCACAATCAAATTTTGGTTTCAGTATGTTCACAACAAAAACTCTTTTGGCTCCAATTTTTACCATTTTTTCAAAGATTTCATCGATTACACTCTGTTCCACAAAATCAGCTGAACCCCAATGTTTGAAATCAAAATAGAACCTACCATCTTCTGTTCTGAAATCAAATTTTTCATATTCTATCACATCTAGAGGAACAAGGGACATTGAACACCTGACTGTGATGATCTTTTTGCCAACAATTTCTCCCAACGCACCTTTGTATATATTCTTAAAAAGCGGCGGAGGCAACATTAGATGACAGTCGCTAAAAGAAGTTGCGTAGCCTTCTTTTTTGAACATGTCCTTTATTTCTGGTATCTGCATGAGTTCTGCTAAACGTGCCGATTCTTCAGATACAGATTCAGCATTATTCAAATTCTTGTCGAAACTTATTTCAATCGTTTTGAAGTCATTGTCTGTAGAATACCAGAACCTATCATGCCCCTTTGGAACCTCGGCATAAAATTGATAAGCTACCTCATCAAAAAAATCAGAAGATGTTGGGTGTTTCAAAACATGTTCGCGCAACGACTCCCATTTTGAAATTTTATCTTCATCCCAACTACCAGATTTAAGTCTATTTATATATCTAATGGCACGTCTGGATCTATGGAGGGCTTTTCCGATGAGTTTTTCTATGAACCTACCATCTTCGCGTGGCGTACTGAAATACTCAATGAGTTCCTTCGTTTCACGATTTACAAGTTCACCATAATAATCTGGATGCTTATTAAATATGGACTGTAATTTTTCGTCCGCGAAAATATAAATCGTTGGATTTTTTAAAATTGTACGGCATATGCGCCCTATCGCCTGTATAACTTGCACTGCTGCGTGGTTCTTGGCACTTACTGTCTCTATACAGATGCCTTTGCATCTGTTGATCTCGTACTCAATATAGCTAAAAGCAGATTCTATGCATTTTTTCTCATCCGCACCCGTAATCTCTCCTCTTTCATACAACGATTCTGTAATCGCTATTTGTTCTATAATGTCCTTCGTTTTTTTGTTCTCTGTAGCAAAGGGAATCACATTTGTTGGACAATCCAAATAGATGGCATCAAAATCCTTCTCGAGAGGGCGCCCTTCTTCTGATTCTGTTATTAAAGAAAAATCATTTATGCGAACAAGGCCTTCCAGAGACTTTACCGGATATTGTATATTCTGTCCAGCGCCAAGTGTACCATATGCGGTAATCACAAACATCTTTTTCTTGTCGCCCAATTTTTTTAGAAGTTCATCTTTACTGTGATCATAATCATCGCCGCTCAAATAAAACACAGATTCGTTACTGAATCCATCTGGAAGCTTGCTTTCAAATTGATTCGATATGTTTATAAAAATATCTTTCAGTGTTTTTCGGTCTAAATCCGCGCTATTTTCCGTTGGGTGTCTGTTAAGAAAACACAACAACGAAAAAATATTATCATTGGTGAGGAACTTATGGTACACTATTGCAATACGAAGGTATCTCGCTTTACGAAAATCATCATAACCCTTTCTATCCAATAAATTACGGATGTACTCAACACAAAGTTTGTCTGGGCAGATTGTGTTCCATATATTTGCATCATACTTTCCGCCACCAGCACACGATGAAACAGGCTCCACTTTAATTTCAACCTCATCGTATCTGGAAATCGATTTTTTAAATTCCTCCCTCAATCTGGCACGCAGGCCCTCATCCAACTCGATGAATTTCTCTTTCAGGCGGGATTTTATATATTTTAGATCGTAATTTCCGGTCACAGTATCCATAGTTGCCGTAGCTGATACACCAAACACTAGGGCATTATTACATACGCCGATTAATATCCTCTCGGGCATGATATTGTGAGAGATCATTTTGATTCTTGAATTGTAAACATGATCGTTTCCGTTCTTCATATTGTAAACACAAAACCCCCTCTCATATACCGATTCGTCTGTCACCGCACCTCTTTTCTCACGGGATGACCGCATTGTCAAAATCTCAGGTATAAAATAATCAACAGTATCACTATCCAGATCAAATACTTCCAGAACCGATGCTATGCAATATTCATAGCCAATCGGAGTGTGTCTCTCCAGCTGAACATATCTGCAGTTAAGTGCGAGTTTTCTGACAAAACTGAAAAAGAACCTGAATGCACCGCTGAGATCCCTAAACATATCGTAGAAATGAAACATGTCTTCTTTTTTATCAGAATTCCGGATAATGTTCACGCATTGATCTTTGTCATGGTCTATTGTCAGGAATTTGTCCTTTCCTTTTGTAATATAGTGCGTCATGTGTCCATAGAATAGAAATTCACTGGCATTCGGACCCATATCCATTAAAAATTTGTATTCTAAGTTATATTCTTTGAAAACTTTGTTGAACCTGTCGCTGACGGAATGCGCGAAAGAAATCAGTGTATCTGGTTCCGATTCCTCGGCGGCCATCTTTTTTGAGAGAACATACATTTCACGGGGATGTTTGTCATAGTTGTCCATCCCTTCGCAGATTTGCTTGGCTACTCTCATATAGTCGAGATTCCTGCTTACGCTCATCTCTATTTCTCTGTTGAGTATGGTTTTCTTAGTAGCGTCGAATTCATCAATAAACACTATCGAATCTTTTACAAGCTCCGAGTCGTACACAAAGTAGGATTTTTCCACAAGCGGATCGTTCTTCATTACAAATTTATCAACACTCATGAAAAGGACTCTGCATTCTTTAGTTCTGACTTCTGGATAAAGAGAAGATACCCACATCCAATCCGGATCTTCCAACACTGCTTTAAGTTTCTCACCATATGTTTTGAATTCGGTAAGCCCGGAGTGAATCTCTTTTCTGAATCGTAGCTCTGTGCGATTGAGTTTTTCCTTCAAAGCAGATTCGGCGTCTTTGTTATTTTGAAGTGTTCGGATACTCTTAATGATTGAAATAAACTCCGATGCCAGTTCTTTATCCGATATGGTTTTGTAAATTGAGGTCTTCATTTTTTCATCATAGTTGTCGATAACAGTTTGCTCCTTGGAATCGATGAATAAAAAAATCTTTTCAAAGAGCTCACCGTCACCATATTTCTCAAAAATCTTTTTTAACGAGTTTTCAGGAAGATTCTTTTTCATCGATGTGATGAAAATTATTTTTCCATCATCATGAGATTTAATATAATCGTAAATAAATTCAAGAATAGCGTGAGTCTTTCCGGATCCAGTTGGCATCTGTATTAGGCACAGTCCCGCCTTCTGCTTCTCACTTACAATTTTGAAGACATCTTTCACATCCTGCACAGGGTTAATTTGATATTTATTTACTCGGATACGATTCTTGGCTCCAATGGGCTTCAAAGGGCTGCGAGGGTGGGGCTAGACGAGGGTCGCGAAAACTCATCTACAGGTCAAATAAGGATACTCCGTCGATGGAACTCCTTTTCCGACATAACATATAGTTTCGATACCCACGCTACCATAGGGGGGCGTTAAAAACCATCAAAAACAGTCTGTTTTTACAGGTTCAGGGGTGAGGTCAAAGTCGTGTTCTCACAGTAAACTTGGCTGTAAATCGTAGGTTCAGGTTTCATCTAAATCTTATCCCTGCTTGCAGGATGGCAATGGTGGACTGGGCGAGAGTCGAACTCGCGACCTCATGCTTGCAAAGCATGCGATATAACCACTAATCTACCAGCCCGTACACCCTTGAACGAGTACCCGTATTAAAGGGTTATCGCGCTTTGATTACGCCTGCTTGGTTCTTTGAGAAATAGATGAACTGAAGAACGGGACATCTTTGACATAGAGAAAAAACAGGAGTCAGAGTACCTCTTCGTGAAAATGCGTCATGCCACTGACCAGTCATTTTTCCATTTTGACCAGTATCTTCCTCGCGTACCCGCAGGAGGCCGAAACTACCAGCCCTTTGCTTCTCGCATATTCTGCCGCAGCCGTGACCAATATCTCCCCCAGCCCCCTCCCCCTCATCTCCGGGCAGACCACCGTGTGCTGTATGTCCAGGCTCCCGTCGCACACCTCGTACGTGAGGTACCCTCCAGCCTTCCCGTCCGCCGTGAGGTCGAACCTGCGGCTTATCTCGTCATGCTCCACAAATATCTCCATGCCCCCGCATCACATTGGGATTTAATTGATTCTTCTACAGGAGCCGACCAACAGGGAGCATAGAGCTAACTGCTGAGGGCTTAAGGGCATCCGCTCCCTCATAGATTGTATTCGCGTCACGGTCAGGTGTCGAAAATGTTATTTCCACTGCATTTTAGATACCTAAAGTGCAGAAAATATTGCATTTTGGATACCTGACTTATACGCACCCCCAATCACAAGTTGAATTTCTAGGTCAGATCGGCGTTCAGCACGTCACCAGCCAGTTGATTCGGGCGATATTGTTTGTGACGCTCCCGCCGCACGCCCATGCTTTTCAGCGGCATCCTATCGCCCTTGTACTTCGATGCATTGCGCTCCGCCACGGCCCCCGGCTACCCACACCGCCCCCTCACTGCAACAGGTTTATATTTTTCACCTAGTTAACTGTCCACATCGTAGCCTGAGCGGCTAGACTGGGGAGGAACCATGTACGGGAAGAGCATAAGGATGGAGAGGATCGTAGACAGGAAGACCGGCAACAGCGTCATCGTCCCCATGGACCATGGCGTGTCCATTGGGCCGGTCGAGGGCCTCATCGACATGAAGAAGACCGTGGACGACGTCGCGAACGGCGGCGCCACCGCCGTGCTGATGCACAAGGGCCTGATCCGTTTCAGCCACCGCACCTCCGGCAAGGACATCGGGCTCATACTGCACCTGTCCGCCTCCACCGACATCGGCGTGACCTCCAGGGAGAAGACCCTCGTGGCGAGCGTCGACGAGGCCATCAAGGTCGGCGCGGACGCCGTCTCCGTCCACATAAACGTCGGCGCGGAGACGGAGTCCGACATGCTGTACGACATGGGGGTGATCGCCGAGGAATGCGCCGAGTGGGGCATGCCCCTCGTCGCGATGGCTTACCCCCGCGGCCCCTCCATAAAAAACTCCTACGACCCCGACGCGGTGGCCCACGCCGCCAGGGTGGCCACCGAGCTCGGCGCCGACCTCGTGAAATGCAGCTACACAGGGGACGTGGACTCCTTCAGGAAGGTCGTGAAGGGGGCCCTTGCGCCTGTGGTCATCGCCGGCGGGCCCAAGATGAAGTCCGACCTGGACATACTCAACATGGTCCACGACTCCCTCGAGGCGGGCGGGAAGGGCGTATCCATAGGCAGGAACGTGTTCCAGCACAGGGACGTCGAACAGATGATGCGCGCGATCTCCGACATCGTCCTCAGAGGGGCGAGCGTCGAGGAAGCGTACAGGCTTATCAAGGGATGAAGATGCCGAAGGACATGATTGTGAAGGCCGACGGCCCCGACGACAAGGGCCTTAGGAAAGAGCTCGTCACGAGCGCGCTGGAGTCCGGGATCATGACGGCCATCGTCAGGCCAGAGGACGCCGACTTCGGGTCGCTGGGGAGCGTGAGGCTGCTGTTCAACAAAGACGGGGCCATATCGGACAACATCGTCTTCGTACAGCTGAGCGCCCCGGAGGACCAGGACCGCGCCATGTCGCTCGCTGGGAAGTGCGAGGCTGTCATCCTCGGCGACTCCGACTGGACCATAATACCGCTGGAGAACATGATAGCCCGGTTCAGGGGCACCGGCACCAAGGTCTACGCCTGCGCGTCCGACCCTGAGGAGGCCAAGGTCTACATGCAGACGCTAGAGAAGGGCGTGGACGGCATCGTCGTCGTGGCCGGGTCCGGGAACGAGGTCAGGAGGTTCGCCGACCTCACGTCCTCATCCAAGGGGGTGGAGCTCTCCACGCTGGAGGTCGTCTCGGTCAAGGGCATAGAGATGGGCGACAGGGTGTGCGTCGACACCGTGAGCATGATGGCCCCCGGCGAGGGCATGCTCATAGGCTCGCAGGCATCCTGCCTCTTCCTCATACAGTCGGAGAGCGAGGAGAACGGGTACGTGGCGGCCAGGCCCTTCCGGGTCAACGCCGGGGCCGTCCACGCCTACGCCATGGGCCCCGAGGGCAGGACGAGGTACCTGTCCGAGTACCGCTCCGGCGACCCCGTCCTGATCGCGGACTCCGAGGGCAACACGAGGGTGTCCTCGGTCGGGAGGTGCAAGATCGAGAAGAGGCCGCTGGTGCTCCTCGAGGCCACCGACGGGAAGGACACGTACTCCACGATCCTGCAGAACGCCGAGACCGTCCGGCTCAGCGGCCCGGACGGCTCCATCTCCGTCTCTGTGATCAAGAAAGGGGACAGGGTCTTCGCCCGGATAGAGCCGGGCGGGCGGCATTTCGGCATGAGGGTCGACGAGACCGTGAGGGAAGTATGACGAGGCTCTGCGCCTCTTTGGGCTCCCTCTCCGACATCGGCCGCATAGGGGGGGCGGACATGGCGGAGGCGAGGATGGACATCCTCGGCCGCGTCCCGGACGTCCCGGGGAAGGGGCTCATAGTGACGTTCAGGGACGCCCCAGACCTGTCCCTCCTCCCCGAGGGGTTCAGCGGGATGGTCGACGTGGGGGGGCACGACGTCCCCGCATCCAGCTACAGGGTGATATCCTCGCACCATGATTTCGATTCGACGCCGCCCGCGGAGGAGATAGCGGGCATCCTGAACGGCATGCGGGGGGACGTCAAGAAGGGCGCCTTCACAGTCAACTCCCTGTCGGACCTCAAGAGCCTGCACGACGCGTCGCGCCTGGTGGAAGGGGAGCGCATCCTGCTCGGGATGGGCGCCCTCGGGACCGTCACCCGTATCAGAGGGTACGCCCTCGGCAACGAGCTCACCTTCGCGTACGTCAGCGAGCCCACCGCGCCAGGGCAGCTGAGCCTGGAGGAGATGTCCTACCTCGGCGACCGCCCGATGGTGACCGGGATCCTCGGGCACCCCTTGGATAAGTCCCTCTCCCCGAAGATGCACAACGCGGCGATGAGGAGATTAGGCATCAGAGGCATATACCTCAGGCTCGACGTGGAGTCCCTCGACTGCATCGGGGACGTAGTCGCCGATTACGACATACGGGGGCTGAACGTCACCATACCGCACAAGACCGCCATAATGGAACACTTGGACTCTTTGGATAAGGGCGCCGAGGCAATCGGCGCCGTCAACACGGTGGTCAACGGCGGCGGACGCCTGGAAGGGCACAACACCGACGCCTTGGGGGCGGAGTACGCCCTGGAGGCGGCCGGGTTCGACCCGGCCGGGAAGAGGGCGCTCGTCATGGGGTCGGGGGGCGCGGCGCGCGCCTGCGCCTACGCCCTAGTCAAAAAAGGGTGCCGCGTCACCGTCACAGGCAGGAACGAGGACACCTCGCGCGCCATATGCCGCGACTTCGGCTGCGAGTTCCGCCCGAAGGAGTCCGCCGCGCTCATGCTCCACGACCTCGTCGTCAACTGCACCCCCGTGGGGATGTACGGCGGCGGCGATTATCCTGTCGATATGTGCCAGCTAACCCGCCACCATACGGTTTTCGACATGGTCTACGGGGCCGAGACCCCCCTGGTCAGGAGGGCGAGGGAGGTCGGTGCGGGAATCGTCTCCGGGGAGGACATGCTTGCGGCGCAGGGCGCCGCTTCTCTGGAGATGTGGACTGGGAAGAAGGATCTGTTCAAGCACATGAGGGAGGCGCTGGGATGATGGGGCAGGGCGCCTCCTACGGCGCGGTCACGGTCATAAACGCGATGCCCTGCGGCATCGGCTCGACGATCGGCGTCGCGCTGAGGACCAACGCGGTATTCCACCCCACGGGGGAGACTAAAGACGTGATAATATCCAACGACCCCTCCGAGGACACCAAGATGGCGAGGATATGCGTCTCCGAATCCTATAAGAGGATGGGGGTCGAGGAGCCAGAGGGCTGGCTCCTGAAAGTCTCCTCGGAGATCCCCGTGTCCAGAGGGCTGAAGAGCTCCAGCTCCGCCTGCAACGCGATCATATCGTCGGTGATGGACTCCGAGAGGTTCGACATGCCCCTGATCGACAGGATAAGGCTCGGCGTGGGCTGCGCCAGGAAGGCAGGGGTCACCATCACCGGATCCTTCGACGACGCCTGCGGGTGCGGCCTCGGCGGTCTTGTCGTCACAGACAACAGGTCGGACGACATCCTTTTCAGCGGCGACATAGGGGGCTACGACGTCCTGCTCCACATCCCCAAGCAGAAGATCAGGAAGACGGGGCTCCCCTTGGACAAGCTTAGGGCAATCTCGCCGCAGATCGAGAAGCTCATAGGGATGGCGAAGGACGACCCTTTCAGGGCGATGACCGAGAACGGGAGGCTGATCGCCTCCGTGTCGGGCCTGGACAACTCCGTGTCCGAGATCGCCATGGAGAACGGCGCCCTCGGCGCCGGGGTCTCCGGGTCCGGCCCGGCGACCGCCATAGTATTGGAGGAAGGGGATGCGGAGGACTTCGTCAGGAGGACGGGGCTGACCGGCCTCCTGTCCACACGCACGAGGAGGCCCCCGACATGAGGATGTCCTTCAAGGGCGGGAGCCTGAGCGGGTCCGTGTCCTCCCCGCCGTCGAAGAGCCACACCCACAGGGCGGTCTTCCTGGCATCGCTGGCCCAAGGGGAGAGCAGGGTCTCGAACTGCCTCATATCCGACGACATCCTCTCCACGGTCGGCGCGGCGGAGTCGATGGGGGCGGCCATAGACAGGCAGGGGGACGTGCTGCTCGTGTCAGGGGGGGACCTGCATCCCCCCGTAGGGGTGGTTGACGCCGGCAACTCCGGCACCACCCTGCGCATGTTCGCCAGCATCGCGTCCATGTTCGAGGGGAAGACGACCATCACCGGCGACGCCTCCCTGCGGAAGAGGCCCATGGGGCCGCTGCTCGACGCCCTGGGCGGCATGGGGGTGGAATGCTCCTCCGACGGCGGCAGGCCTCCAGTGGAAATAGGGGGGCCTAACAGGGGCGGGAAGGTGTCCATAGACGGCGGCGTCAGCTCGCAGTTCATCACCTCCCTCATGGTCGTGTCGCCCATGCTGGCCGACGGCTCGGAGATCACCGTGGAGGGGAGGATGGTGTCCAAGCCGTACCTGGACGTCACCGCCCACATCATGGGGCTGTTCGGCTCGGGCGTCGTGGATGACGGCAATGTTTTCAAAGTCGAGGGCGGGACTGGATACCGCCCATACGACTATGTGGTCCCGGCGGACTTCTCCTCCGCCGCGTTCCCCCTCGTCGCGGGGGCGCTGGGAGGGGAGGCGACCGTGAGGGGTCTGCAGATGGACGACCCGCAGGGCGACCGGGTGATAGTCGACATCCTCGAGAGGGTCGGCGCGTCCGTCTCCGTCGGCGGCGGCTCCGTGACGGTGAGGAAGGGGGAGCTGAAGGCGGCGGACATCGACATAGGGGGATGCCCCGACCTGTTCCCGGTGCTGGCGGCGCTCCTGTGCGCGGCGGACGGCACGAGCAGGCTCCACGGCGCCCCTCAGCTCAGGTTCAAGGAGAGCGACCGCATCCGGACCACCGTGGACATGCTACGGGCGCTGGGCGCGGACGTCTCGGGGACGGAAGACGGCTGCGTCGTCAGGGGCGGGGGGAGGCTGGCCGGCGGGACGGTGGACAACGCCGGCGACCACCGCATAATGATGGCGGCGGCGGTCGCATCCTTATTATGTGATGACGCCGTAATCATGGACAACGCGGAATGCTGTTCGGTGTCGTATCCAGACTTCCCAAGGCATATGGCGTCCTTGGGTATGGATGTGGAGGTGCTATGATGTACAAGCTAGGGGAGTCAATTGAATTCACGCTCTGGGGCGAGAGCCACTCGGAGTATATCGGGGGCATGCTGAGCGGCATCCCCGAAGGGACGGCGGTCGACCTCGACCTGATAAACAGGGACCTGGACCTCAGGAGGCCGTCGGTGGGGATAGGCACCGCCAGGGCGGAGCCGGACGAGGTGGAGTTCCTCTCGGGCATAGACGGCGGCGTGGCGACCGGGGGGACGATCGAGTACAGGATCGCGAACAGGAACACGGACGGCTCCAAGTACGAGGTGTTCAACAGGACCCCGAGGCCGGGGCATGCGGACCTGCCGGCGCTGGCGAAGTTCCCGGGCCACAACATCAGGGGTGGCAACCAGTTCTCCGGGAGGCTCACCGTGTCCGTGGTCGTCGCCGGGAGCATCGCGAGGCAGTTCCTGTCGGAGTGGGGGATACGCGCCGCCGCGTTCACGAGGTCCATCGGGAACGTCAGGGACAGGAAGGAAAGGACGCTCGAGGAGGCCCTGCTCTCTGCCGCCCACCCGACCCGGGCGGCGACCGCCGCCCTGGACTCCAGGATGGCGGAGGAGATACTGGCCGCGGCCGGCGACGGCGACAGCGTCGGAGGGGTGGTCGAGTGCATGGCGGACGGCCTCCCCCTCGGCTTCGGCGGGACGTGGTTCGAGTCCCTGGACGCAGAGGTGGCCAGGGCCGTGTTCGGGATACCGGCCTGCAAAGGGGTCGAGTTCGGCAAGGGCTTCGGCCTCACCGTTATGAGGGGGTCCGAGAGCAACGACCCGTACTACTACGACGACGGGGTCAAGCTCCGCACGAACAACATGGGCGGGGTGCTCGGCGGGATGAGCGACGGCGCGCCCCTGGTGTTCAGGGCGGCCTTCAAGCCGACCCCGTCGATATGGAAGGCGCAGGACACCGTCGACCTCGTGCTGATGGAGGACGCCAGGGTGAGGTCGGAGGGGAGGCACGACCCCTGCATAGTCCCGAGGGCGGTGGTCGTCGTCGAGAGCGTCACGTGCCTTGTCCTCGCAGACCAGGTCATGAGGGACGGGGCATGAGCGTCGACGGCCTCAGAGAGGAGATAAAAGCCGCCGACCTGCTGATACTGGAACAGATGAAGAGGAGGCTGGCGCTCGCAAGGGAGGTCGGCCTCTGCAAGATAAGGGAGGGGATCGACGTCGTCGACCCCTCCGTCGAGGCGGCCGTGGTCGCCAGGTACAGGGCGTTCGCAGAGGAGAACGGCATGGACCCCGACTGCGCCGAGGGCGTGTGCAGGATCCTCATCGAGGAGTCCGTGCGCCTCCAGGAATCGCTCAGGTGATCATTCCAGGTACGCGCCGTTCGCGCCGTTGGTGACCAGCTTCCTGTACCTCTTCTGCACCCCGGAGGCGGGGTGCTCGGCCACTTTGACCTTCGAGAGGCGGTCGGCCATCTCCTCGTCGGAAACGCACAGGGTGAGCCGCCTCCCGGGTATGTCTATCTCTATCGTGTCGCCGTCCATGACGGCCGCTATGGGCCCCTTCTCGTAGGCCTCCGGGGATATATGGCCGACCGCCCCGCCCCTCGTCGCGCCCGAGAACCTGCCGTCTGTTATCAGGGCGACCGAGTCCCCGAGCCCCATGCCCGACACGAGGCTGGTGGGGGACAGCATCTCCGGCATGCCGGGGGCGCCCTTCGGGCCCTCGTACCTTATGACGATCACGTCCCCGGGCGATATCCCGCCGGACTTTATCGCCGCCGTGGCGGCCCCCTCGCTGTCGAACACCCTCGCCTTCCCTGTGAAGCGCATCATGCTCTCGCTCACTGCCGCCTGTTTCACGACGGACCCCATGGGGGCCAGGTTCCCTTTCAGGACCGCTATCCCCCCCTGGGGGTGGTAGGGGTCGTCCAGGGGCCTCAGGACGTCGTCGTCGAGGACCCTCGCCCCCTCCGCTATCTCCTTTATGCCCCTCCCGTTGACGGTGGGCGCGTCCTCTATCATGCCCTTCAGCCTGTTCAGCACGGCGGGGATGCCCCCGGCGCGGTCCAGGTCGCGCATGGAGAACCTCCCGGCCGGCCTTATGCTCGTGATGTGCGGAACCTCCCTGGATATCTGGTCGAAGAGGTCCAGCGTGACGCCGAGCCCGAAGTCCTTCGATATCGCCGGGATGTGCAGGGCGGTGTTGGTGGAGCCGCCTATCGCCATGTCCACGCGCACGGCGTTCCTGAAGGATGCCATGGTCGCTATGTCCCTGGGCTTGAGGTCCCTCCTGACGAGCTCGACTATCCTCCTCCCTGTCTCCCTCGCTATCTCCAGCTTCCTCTTGTCGGTGGCCAGCGACGTGCCGCAGCCGGTCATGCTGAGCCCGAGCGCCTCGGTCAGGCATGCCATGGAGTTCGCCGTGAAGAGCCCCGAGCAGCTCCCTATGCCGGGGCACGCCGCGCACTCCACGGTCTTGACGAACTCCTCGTCGACGGCCCCGGCGGAGTACGAGCCGAGCGCCTCGAACACGGACTGGAGATCCAGGTCCCCGTTGTCGAGGCTCCCAGGATCCATCGCGCCCCCTGTCACCAGGATGGCGGGCACGTTCATCCTGCCGGCCGCCATGAGCATCCCCGGCGTCACCTTGTCGCAGTTCGTGACCCCGACCCAGCCGTCGAGGGCGTGACCCTCGACCATCACCTCGCAGCAGTCAGAGATCACCTCCCTGGACATCAGGGAGAACCTCATGCCGTTGTGGCCCATGGCTATGCCGTCGCATATCGCGGGGACGCCGAAGGTGAACGGCCTCCCCCCCGCCTCCACTATGCCCTCTCTGACGGCCTCCGCCAGCTCGTTCAGGTGGAGGTGCCCGGGCACGATGTCGTTCCACGAGTTGGCTATGCCTATGAACGGCCTATCGAAATCCTCGTCCGTCAGACCATCCGCCCTGAGCAGGCTCCTGGCCGGCGCGCTCCCTATACCTTTCCTAACGACATCGCTCCTCATGATGCTCGACCTATGCCCCCGCTTAGCGGGATTCTGCGTAAATAGTTATCTGAACGCCGTCCGGGGCGGTGGACACCGACCCCCCGAGCCGGCGCTTGCAATGCCCCGCCCAGGCAGGTCAGCGCATCCTCTCTATGAGCTTCTCCGCCTCGCGGTACGCCCTTACCGCCGCGCCGGGGTCCTTGGTCCTCATGAACCCGTCCCTCATGCAGATACCCGCCGTCTCGGACGCAAGGACCTCCACGAACACGTCGGGGAGGATCCCGCCCGCCCCCACGACCGGGATGTCGACCGCCCCCAGCAGGAACCTGAGCGTCGAGAGCCCCTTCGCGTTCCTGCAGGACTTGCAGGATAGGTCGAACACGTCACGGAATATCAGCAGCGTGGCCCCCAGCCTCTCCGCCTCCACCGCCTCCCTGTCGCTGCGGACGGTGGTCAGCACCCTGTCAAACCCCTCGGGCCGGGACTCCCTGAGCTCCGGGAGGCTCACGTAAATTGCCCCGATCCCCAGCTCCCTCGCTATGCCCGGGTGCTTGTCGAGGCAGAGCTCCACGCCGTTCCTGTCACACTCGCCCTTGCAGAATCCCGCCAGCGCCCTGTACTCCTCCGGGAGGAGGTCGCGCTCCGTGAGCATTATCATGTCCAGCCTGGCCTCCGCGAGGAGGGCTAGCTGCTCCTCGAAAGGGAGCATGGACGCCTTCCTGTCCGTGGCCGCTATGATCATGCGCCGTGAATCGGCGACAGGGTATTTGAACCCATTTCCAGTGCCGCGCCGCGCCGCCCTTGTGCGAGCCCGCAGCCTTCGAGAAGTTGTGACCGTCGCAATGCCGTGAAGGGGGAAGTCTGGGACGGGGGGGAGAGGCCCTGAAGGAGGCTTGCTCATGGAAAATCGAGCACTGGGCTTTGTTCCGTCCCATTATTCACGGCATTGCAACGGTTTTGTGGAGAACTGGGTTCTCAACGTAATATAGTAAACATTCTAAATATATAAAAGCTACATTAATACAATGATTTGTATATAGATTAAATATTGTTTTATATCTATTGTTGCAAGGTTACATAAGCAATCAGGGGGCCGTTCCCCGGCGACGGGGAGAGCCGCCGCTGGACGGGGAGATGGAAAAAGGAAAAGGGTTGTGGTAAAGGGGTTTAAGTGCTGCGAAGGACGATCTCGATGTTCACGCCGTCGGGCACCTGGATCCTCATGAGCTGCCTGAGGGCGCGCTCGTCGGCGTCCAGGTCGATGAGCCTCTTGTGGATGCGCATCTCCCAGCGGTCCCATGTCTCGCTCCCCTCCCCGTCAGGGCTCTTCCTGCAGGGGACCCTGAGCTTCTTGGTGGGGAGGGGCACAGGGCCGCGTATGTCCACGCCGGTCCTCTGGGATATGCCCTTGATCTGCGTGCACACGCTGTCCACCTTTGCCGGGTCGGTGCCGCTCAGAGAGATCCTTGCTCGCTGTGACATGTGTTATCCCTTGGATAGAGAGAGGTGGAAGGCCTCAGTTGGCCTTCTGCACCTCTATGCACATGCCCGCGGCGACGGTCTGGCCCATGTCGCGGATGGCGAACCTCCCCAGCGGGGGGAACTCTTTGGCGGTCTCTATCACCATCGGCTTCGTCGGCTCCACCTTGACGACTGCGATGTCGCCCGTCTTGAGGAAGGGCGGGTTCTCCGCCTTCGTCTGGCCGCTCTTGGGGTCGATGGTCCTCACCAGCTCGACGAACCTGCAGGCCGTCTGGGTGGTGTGGCAGTGGAACACCGGGGTGTACCCCACGGTGATGGCGGAGGGGTGGTTCAGGACGACTATCTGCGCCGTGAACTGCTTCGCGACCGTCGGGGGGTTGTCCACGGGGCCGGCCACGTCGCCTCTCCTCACGTCGTTCTTCGCCACCCCGCGGACGTTGAACCCGACGTTGTCGCCGGGGCCAGCGGAGGGCAGCTGCTCGTGGTGCATCTCGATGGACTTGACCTCGCCGGGCACGTGCGACGGCTCGAACATGATCTTCATGTTGGGCTTCAGCACGCCGGTCTCGATCCTCCCCACGGGGACGGTCCCGATGCCGGTGATGGTGTACACGTCCTGGATGGGCATCCTGAGGGGCTTGTCGGTCTGTTTCTCAGGGACCTTCAGGTTGTTGAGGGCCTCTATGAGGGTGGGCCCCTTGTACCAGGGGGTGTTCTGGGACTTGACCTTGACGTTGTCCCCCGCCATCGCGGACACGGGGACGAACGGCACGGTGTCGACCTTTATCCCGACCATCTGCATGAGCTTGGTCATCGCGTCGACGGCCTCCTTGTACTTGGCCTCGTCGTACTTCACAGCGTCCATCTTGTTGATGGCCACGATGATCTGCCTCACGCCGAGGGTGGTCGCCAGGAAGACGTGCTCCTTGGTCTGCGCCTGGGGCCCCTCGATCGCGGAGCAGGTTATGACTGCGGCGTCCGCCTGGGAGGTCCCGGTTATCATGTTCTTGACGAAGTCGCGGTGGCCCGGGGCGTCGATGACGGTGAAGTAGTACTTGTCGGTGTAGAACTTCTTGTGCGCCACATCGATCGTCACTCCTCTCTCCCTCTCCTCCTTCAGGCCGTCCATGACCCATGCGAAGTAGAAGGATCCCTTGCCTTTCTCCTCCGCCTCTTTCTTGTACTTCTCTACCAGGTGGGGCTCGATCGCGCCGGTCTCCAGGAGGACCCTACCCGTGAGGGTGGACTTCCCGTGGTCGACGTGGCCGATGATGACCAGGTTCATGTGCTCTTTCTCTGCCATTTTTCATACCTCCTTCTTCGTAGGTCTGTTTTTCTGCGATAAGGTGTTTATATTTAAAGTTTACATGCCCGAGTAGTACCGGGCGTCATAGGGCTCAGGGCTCATGCCCTTGCGGGTCCTGATCTCCGTCACCACTTTCTTCTGCAGCTCCGGGGGCAGCTGTTTGAAACCTGCGTTCTCCAGCGACCAGAGGGCGCGGCCCTGGGTGGACCCGCGTATGTCCGACGCGAACCCGAACATGTCCGCCACCGGGCACTCGGCGATCACCGTCGAGTCGGCCCCGTCCTGCCCCATCTCCAGTATGGTGCCGCGGCGCTGGTTTATGATGTTCACCGCGCTCCCCATGAAGTCAGGGGGGACGCCTATGAACACCTTCTGCACCGGCTCCAGGAGTATCCTCCCGGCCTCGCACATCGAGCCGTATATCCCGTCCCTGACGGCGGGGATGACCTGCGCCGGCCCCCTGTGGATCGTGTCCTCGTGGAGCTTGGCGTCCATCAGCTTGACCTTGACGGCGGCGGACTTCTCGCCGGCGAGCGGCCCCCTCATCATGGCCTCCTCGAAGGCCTGCTTCACCAGCTCCATGGTCTCGTGGAGGTACTGGATGCCCTTGGTGTTGTCCAGCAGCATGTTGCTGTTCTTGAACATCACTATCCCTTTGGCCTCCTCCTTCTCGAGGCCCAGCTCCTCCAGCCGCTTCGCCATGGCCTTCTGGTCCTTTATCTTCGCGTCGGGGTCTATCTCCCCTTTGTGGATCGCCTCGACGACCGCCTCCTCCAGGGGCTCCACCAGGAAGTAGAACTTGTTGTGCTTGTTCGGGGACTTGCCCTCGAACTGGTTCACCGTCTTCCCTTTTATGGACTCCTGGTAGACCACGATCGGCGCCGAGGGGACTATCTCCACGCCCTGCTCCACCACGATGCGGTACTCGGTGATCTCCAGGTGCAGCTCGCCCATGCCGGATATGAGGTGCTCCCCGGTCTCGTTGTTGACCTCTATGTAGAGCGAGGGGTCCGCCTTCGCGATCGTCCTCAGCACGTCCACCAGCTTGGGGAGGTCCTTCATGTTCTTCGCCTCGATGGCCTTGGTGACCACGGGCTCGGAGTAGTGGGCCATCTTCTCGAAGGGGTCCATCTCCTTGAGGGACGACACCGTCGAGCCGGCTATGGCGTCCTTGAGGCCGGTGACCGCCGCTATGTTCCCTGCGACCACCTCGTCCACCATTATCCTGTCGGCGCCCACCATCATCGCGACGGTCTGC
>JGI24702J35022_10000105_pt1 | contig 39317 bp, 31 predicted proteins | sample TergutTh196P4_FD_35022 | JGI IMG/M metagenome (IMG submission 35022) | reverse complement strand
GAGCCATGACCAGCCTCATCCCGCCATGTGGCGGGAACGGCAGGTTTTGGGTTCCTGTTTTTATTCCGCTTCCTGACTCGCCACCGATTTGGCCACGATCTTGTAACGATCACGCAGGGTAGCGAGGAAGAACTCGAAATCGCTCCTGGCAAGCATAAACCCGTACTGTTTCGCCAGTTCGGCGATGCGCGGGTCGTCATCTTCGATGGACGGGCGCTCGACCGAATCGATTTGGTAAATCACGTATGCGTCATCGGTCAATTCCGCCGCCGTCCGCGCGGGCAGTTGCTCCAGGGCGCCAAACACTGCGCGCGCTGTGGCAGTCGGCAAGTCCTGCATGCTGCGACGCAAGGAGCGTGGCATACTCCAGGCGTTTTCGATCGCCTCACCACTGTCGAGCGCCGCCAGCGCCGCATTGCCTTTTTCCCGCGCCAAACGCATCGCTTCTTCGCGGCGCAACTGCGCCTCGATCTGCTCGCGCACCTCTTCGAGTGGCAAGCGCCGTCTGGCTTCGTGTTCGATCACGCGCGCGGACACCAGCGTGTTGGCCCCAACATCGACGGGGTGCGTGTTGTGGCGCTGATTGAGCGCGTCATCTTCAAACAGGCTTGCCACCAGGGATTCATTGCGAAACTCGCCCAGGGCGCTCGCTCCCCGGTCGATCCAGTCGGAACGCTGGATTTCCAGCCCGAAAGCTTCGGCTGCCGACTGAAGGCTGTCCGGCGCTTCGCTGAAAACCATTTCGGAAAACTTCCTGGTTTTTTCGTCCAGTTCCCGCCCAAGCACCTGCTTGCGCAACTGGTCAACGATTTCATTGCGCATTTCATCGAGAGACCGCTTCTGGATGGCCGTCACCTGAATGACATGGAAACCGTATCCGGTACGCACAGGGTCGCTGATTTCATCTTGTTTCAGCGCAAATGCCGCTTTCTCGAACGACGGCTCCATCGTTCCGTCACGCATCATGACGCCAAGATCGCCTCCCATTTCGCTCGAACCCGGATCCTGTGATTTCTCCCTGGCAAGCTCCGGGAAACGGTCGGGTTCCTTGCGCAGGATTTCGACAATTTCTTCGGCCTGTTTCCTGGCCGCCTCCTGCGCAGCCGCGTCGGCGCCGGAAGCCGATTCGATCAGGATATGGCGCACATGCCGTCCCGCCAGCACATCATCGTAAGCCTGCTGGATGTCTGCCTCGTCAATCTCGATCGCGCTCTCGATCCCGCTCAGCAAGGACTCTTCGCTGAGAACGATATACTCGGCCTTGATCCGCTCCGGTAGTTCAAAACGCGCCGGATTGTCATCGTAGAACTTCCGAATCGCCGCATCATCTATCTCGATGCCGGCCAGATGTGGCGCAACGGGGAAACGCATTTCGCGCACCACCCGCTCCTCGAGTTCGGCGGCGAGTAGCCGTCGCGCCGAACCGTGCGCAACGATCAACGAATCGCCAATGGAAATCACCAATTGCTGGGCAAGCATATCCTGCGCGATTTGCGCCTCGAAAGCCACCGGAGCCAACCCCTTTGTATGCAGCCACCTCTGGTATAGCTCCTGCGAAAACTGCCCGTTCTCCTGGAAACCTTCGATCCCGAAAATGGCCTGTTGCAACTGCTCGGTCGAGACCGTCAGACGCATCTCCCTGAAGTAAAGCTCCAGCGCCCGCCGGGTGATGAGTTGATCGAGCACCGACTGGCGCAATTCTTCGGAGTCGAGCATGGCCGCCGTTGCATCCTCGCCAAGCCGCTCCCGCAGGCGACTCCGCGCTTCTTCCAGTGCGCGATCAAACTCGATCCGGGAAATGGAAGTGTCTCCCACCTTTGCGATTTCCCTGGCCCCCGGCCCATCTCCGAAATAGGAACCCAGGCCGAAAGCGGCAAAAGGAATGATGATGAGTGCCAGGATGACCTGGGCAATCCGTTTGTTGTTGCGAATAGCTTCGAACATTTCGTTTTCCGCGCGTGTGCTCTGAAATGACCCCATCGACGGAGACGAATTCCCCGTCAAACGGCGAGAGTTTACCGCATCCGGCTTGCCGATGCTTGCGACTTTATTCAAAGCGATGCTATCGTCGCTCGTTGCACGAAAAAGAATCCTCTTGTCACATGCAAAAGCCACCGCTACGAGTAAAAACCACCGCCATGAGCAATACTGCCTCCACCTCTTCCCTCCAGACCCCATTCCACGACGCCCACCTCGCTGCCGATGCGCACATGGTCGATTTTGCCGGCTGGCACATGCCGGTCAATTACGGCTCGCAAATCGACGAACACCATGCCGTGCGGCGCGATGCGGGCATGTTCGACGTCTCGCACATGCTTGCGCTCGATCTCGAAGGGTTCGACTCCACCACCTGGCTGCGCGCCCTGCTCGCCAACGACGTTGCCCGGCTCGCCCGCGCGAACGTCCCCGGCAAGGCGCTCTACTCCTGCATGCTGCGCGAAGACGGTGGCGTGATCGACGATCTCATCGTCTACCGGTTCGACGACGAACGCTACCGGATCGTGGTCAACGCGGGCACTGCCGTGAAAGACGTGGCCTGGATGCGCAAACACATTGCCAGTCACGGTTTCAACGTGAGCCTCACCGAGCGGCGCGACCTTGCCATGATCGCCGTGCAGGGGCCGAAGGCGCGCGAAAAAACCTGGCTGGCGCTGCCCGGCCTGAAAACCGGCAGTGAAACGCTGCCCCCGTTCTCCGGCGCGCAAATCGGTGACATTTTCATTGGCCGCACCGGCTATACCGGCGAAGACGGCTTCGAGTTGACTCTGCCCGCCGCGCAGGCCACGACTCTCTGGCAGGCGCTACTGGGCGCCGGGGTGAAACCCTGCGGCCTGGGCGCGCGCGATACCCTGCGCCTCGAAGCCGGAATGAATCTCTACGGGCAGGACATGGACGAGACCGTCTCGCCCCTCGACTCGGGCCTCGCCTGGACCGTCGACACGACCGATCCGTCTCGCGCCTTCAGCGGACGCACCGCCCTCGAAGCCCATCCTGCCACCCGCCAGTTGCTCGGGATCGTGCTCGAAGAACGCGGCGTGCTGCGCGCCCACATGCCGGTGTTTACCGCCGCTGGCGAGGGAGAGACTACCAGTGGCAGCTTCTCGCCCACGCTCGAAAAATCCATTGCCTTCGCTCGGCTACCCCTCTCCACCCTCGTGGGCGAAAAAGTCGAAGTCGAAATCCGGGGCAAACGCCTGCTTGCGCGCACGGTCAAGATGCCTTTCGTGCGCCACGGCAAAATACTCATCTGAAACACGCTTTTGACATATCACTCCCTGCACGCTGCCTTTTTCCTCTTTCCTGCCGGAGATTCCCATGAGTAATGTTCCATCCGAACTGAAATACACCGACACCCATGAGTGGATACGTTTCGAAGACGACGGCTCCGTGACGATCGGCATCACCGACCATGCCCAGAAGGCGCTGGGCGACATCGTTTTCCTCGAACTACCCGAGGCGGGCCGCAAACTGGCAACAGGGGAAAGCTGCGCCGTCATCGAATCGGTCAAGGCCGCTTCCGACATCTACGCCCCGCTCGCGGGCGAAGTCGTCGCCATCAACCAAGGCGCTGTCGACGCCCCCGAGAGCATCAATGCCGATGCCTACGCTGCCTGGCTCTTCAAGCTGCGCCCCGCTGCCGATGCCGACACGGCAACCCTGCTGGACGCCGCCGCCTACCAATCCACGCTTGCCGAAGAATAATCCCATGTTTCAATCCACATCCGGCGCAGCCGGATGACACGGAAGAGGTCACACCTCTCCCATGCCCGAAATCCCCTCGAAAGGGGAGGTTTCAAACCGGAGATTGTTTTAGATGACCACCCTGGCAGAACTCATTCGTCATGACGATTTCGCTTCCCGCCATCTGGGTTCCTCCCCGGATGAAATCGCCCGCCTCTGCGCCGCAATCGGCGTTGCCGATATCGACGAGTTGATCAGTCAGGCCATGCCGCAGGCCATTCGCCTGCCCAGGCCGCTGGAACTCGATTCCCCCCTTGGTGAGCAACAGGCGCTTGCGCGACTGCGCGGCATCGCCTCGAAGGACGCCCCGAGAAAACCGATGATCGGTCTCGGTTACCACGGCACGCACACCCCGGCAGTCATCCTGCGAAATGTGCTGGAGAATCCCGGCTGGTACACCGCCTACACACCCTACCAGACCGAAATTGCCCAGGGCCGGCTCGAAGCCCTGCTCACCTTCCAGCAATTGGTCGTCGATCTCACCGGGCTGGATGTTGCCAACGCCTCGCTGCTCGACGAAGCGACTGCCGCCGCCGAGGCGATGACAATGGCGCGACGGATATCGAAATCCGCCTCGAACATGTTCTTCGTCGACGCCGATTGCCTGCCGCAAACACTCGACGTGCTGCGCACCCGCGCACAGGGCTTCGGCTTCGAGATTCTCACCGGCAAAACGGAAGATGCCACCCGGCGCGAAGTCTTCGGCGCGCTGCTGCAATACCCCGGTATGGACGGCGAAGTGAAAGACCTGAGCCTGATCATCGCCGAACTCAGGGCAAGCGGAGCGATCGTCGCCGTCGCTGCCGACCCGATGGCGCTCGTGCTGCTCAAGAGTCCCGGCGCGCTCGGCGCCGACATCGCCCTGGGTTCGATGCAGCGTTTCGGCGTCCCGATGGGCTTCGGCGGCCCGCATGCGGCCTATTTCGCCGCCCGCTTCGCCCATGTCCGGTCGATGCCGGGCCGCATCATCGGAGTCTCCAGAGACTCGCGCGGCAAGCGCGCCTACCGCATGAGTCTGCAAACACGCGAACAGCACATCCGGCGCGAAAAAGCCAACTCCAACATCTGCACCTCGCAGGCGCTGCTCGCCAACATGGCCGCGTTTTACGCCGTCTGGCACGGCCCGAGCGGCCTGCGCGCCATTGCCGGGCGCATCCACCGTCTGGCCGCCATCCTGACCCTGGCGCTGCGCGCCTCGGGGCGTCAGGTACGCGAACAGGCGTTTTTCGACACCGTGGCCGTCACTTTGCCCACTGCCAGTCTGGCGAAAAACGCCTTCACCGCAGCCGCCGAGATGGGCTACGACCTGCGTTGGCTCGACGAAGTCACCCTCGGCATCACGCTGGACGAGACCACCACCCGCGCCGATCTCATCGCGCTGATCCGCGCCTTCGGAACCTTCATCGACGAAGCCAAACTCGACGCGCTCGACCGCCGCGCCGAAACCCTCGAGTTCATCCCCGCTGCGCTGTTGCGCAACGACGACATTCTCGCCCACCCCGTGTTCAACACCCACCACACCGAACACGCGATGCTGCGCTACCTCAAGCGCCTGCAAAACCGGGATCTCGCGCTCGATCACTCGATGATCCCGCTCGGCTCCTGCACGATGAAACTCAACGCTACGGCAGCCATGATGCCGATCACCTGGCCGGAATTCGCCACGCTCCATCCGTTCGCACCGTCTGCCGAAACCGCTGGCATAATGGAAATGATTCGCGGACTGGCTGCCTGGCTTTGCAAGATCACGGGTTTTCCCGCCGTCTGCATGCAGCCGAATTCCGGCGCGCAGGGCGAATACGCCGGACTGGCCGTCATCGCGCGCTACCACGCCAACCGTGGGCAGGCGTACCGCCGCATCTGCCTGATCCCCCAATCGGCGCACGGAACCAATCCGGCCTCCGCCCAGATGGCAGGCATGAAGGTCATCACGGTCGACTGCAACAGCGACGGCGACGTCGACCTCGGCGATCTGAAAGCCAAGGCCGCCATGCACACCCACGAGCTTGCGGCGCTGATGATTACCTACCCCTCCACCCACGGCGTTTTTGAGCAAGGCATCCGCGAAATCTGCCAGATCGTCCACGATCACGGCGGGCAGGTTTACCTGGACGGCGCAAACCTCAACGCCCTGGTCGGTCTCTCCTCCCCCGGTTTCGTCGGCGCGGATGTCACGCACATGAATCTGCACAAGACCTTCGCCATCCCGCACGGCGGCGGAGGGCCGGGCATGGGACCGATCGCGCTGGCCGCGCATCTCGTGCCCTTTGCCCCCGACCACGTCTTCATGCCGGAAGACGCCTCGAGCCGCCAACGTCCCAATCGCGGACAGGGCGCGGTCAGCGCCGCCCCGTTCGGCTCCGCTGGCATCCTGCCGATTTCATGGATGTACATTGCCATGATGGGCGGCGAAGGACTCAGACGGGCAACCGAACTTGCCATTCTCAACGCCAACTACATCGCCCACCGTCTCAAGCCTCATTACCCGGTGCTCTACACCGGCAAGCACGGGCGCGTGGCGCACGAATGCCTCCTGGACATTCGTCCGATCAAGGCTGCCACCGGCGTGAGCGAAATCGACATCGCCAAACGGCTCATGGACTATGGCTTTCACGCCCCCACCGTCTCCTTCCCCGTCGCGGGCACGATGATGGTCGAGCCGACCGAATCGGAAACGCTGGCCGAGCTGGATCGTTTCATCGAGGCCATGCTGTCCATCCGCGATGAAATCCGCCGCGTCGAACTCGGCGAATGGAGTGCGACCGACAACCCGCTCAAGAACGCGCCCCACACCCAGGCCGACCTCGTGGATGACTGGAAGCGCGCCTACAGCCGCGAACAAGCGGTTTTCCCGCTCCCCTGGATTGCGGAAAACAAATTCTGGCCGAGTGTGAACCGGATCGACGAGGTCTGGGGCGACCGCAATCTGTGTTGCGTATTGGAGGAAGCCGACCCCCGCTGACGTGGCGTTTTCCCTTTCATGTCCATCAGGCTTTCGATCTGGACGGCGCTTGCGCTCGTCCATCTCGTCGTTCTTGCCGCGCTCCTGGGTTGGCTCGTCACGAAAACCCGGCCCGTGCAGATGCCCGGTCTTGAACTGGCTCAGGGCGAAAAATTGCGTTGCCTCTCCTACGCTCCCTTTCATCGTCCAGGGCAGACGCCGTTCGATGAGAACTTGCACATCCCGCGCCAACAGATCGAAGAAGATTTGCGCGCGCTCTCCGCGATTACCGACTGTGTGCGAACCTACTCGACCGACAAGGGACTGGATCAAGTGCCCGAAATCGCCCATGAACTGGGACTCAAGGTGCTGCTCGGCGCATGGATCGGCTACGACCAGGCGCAGAATGCCCTCGAACTCGAACGCGCCATCGCGCTTGCCTACGCATACCGCGACACTATACGAGCGATCATCGTCGGCAACGAAGTTCTGCTTCGCCGCGAACTCCCCCCCAAGGAGATGCACGCCCTGCTCGAATCGGTACGCGCGAAAAGCCCCGTACCCATCACTTATGCCGACGTGTGGGAATTCTGGCTCGAGAACGGCGATCTGGCCGCGCATGTCGATTTCGTCACCGTGCACATCCTGCCCTTCTGGGAAGACGATCCGGTCGACATCGAGCGCGCGCTGGCCCACGTTGACGAAGTCCACGCAAAGGTCGGCCCGATTTTTGCCGGAAAACCCATCCTGATCGGCGAAACCGGCTGGCCGAGCGCCGGTCGGCAGCGCGGAAAATCGCTGCCCTCGAAGGTCAATCAAGCGCGCTACATCCGGGAATTCGTGCGTCGGGCGCATGACTCGGGCTGGGACTACAACCTCATCGAAGCCATCGACCAGCCGTGGAAACGGTCGCTCGAAGGCACTGTCGGCGGCTACTGGGGCATGCTCGACGCCGATACCCTGCAAACAAAATTTTCCCTCTCCGGCCCCGTTTCCGAGCGCGAAAACATCACCGCGCCGTTGATTGGAGTCGCTGCGGGCGCGCTCCTCGCCCTGCTCCTGGCCCTCGTCGGCCGATCCTCCCGGACAGCCCTCCGGCAACAGCCGATGCGTCTTGCCGCCCTCGCCCTCACGGGCGCGACGACCGGCCTGATTGCCGTCCTGCACGCCGAACACGCCCGTCTGGCCTACGCCGACTTGGCCCACTGGATCGCCCTTGGTGCGGTCGCCCTCGCTACGCTGACCACATGCGCGGTCCTGACGCGCTGGCTCGGCAACCCGCTCGCGGCAGCCGACATCGCCTGGCAACGGATACGAAACACAGGGCTGCGCATCGAGGCCGCCGATGCATTGTCCGCACTACGCGGCTTTATTCTTTTCGCTGCCGCCATTGCGGCATTGCTGCTGCTCACCTCTCCGCGCTACCGCGACTTTCCAAGCCTGCTCTACCTGACTCCGGCTGCGATTCACGGCGTCATCGGCTGGCTGCGCGGCAGCGATTTTTCCCGCGCCGAGCGCATCTGCGCCACCCTCATCGCGGTGTGCGCAATCGGACGTTGGTTGCCCGAACCTGCCAACCCGCAAGCCATCGGCTGGCTATTTACCGGGTTGGTTCTGGCGCTGCCCGCTCTTTTGCGTCGCCGGTCATCGAAGGCTTGATTTCCCGCACGATGAATACCCGTTTCATTGTGATGTAACATCCAAGGATTTTATACATACTTAAAGTGCTCACCTTTGACGCATGCAAGGAAGCCCTGCAATGATGAAAACACACGCGGAAGCAAAAGCACCCCATGTGTCATTCCAAAACTATGTAACACCGACACCGAACACTGCAGCCCCCCAGCAGTATCGTGAGGCAATGCAGCAGGCAGGCGTCGGCAGTCTGGCCGCGCCCAAAAAACGATGGGAGGACACATGGAAACCAGGTCCTATGACAATGATGGGAATGGCAAGCACCCTCGTCACTGTTCTCGAAAATGAAAATTTCTCGTCTGCACAGCAAAGTCAGGCACTGGATGTTTTCAATTCGGCCGGTACTAATGGCCGTATGATGCTGGTGCGCTTGGCCCAACGCCAAGTGAATGACAAGAGCGCCTTGCTGGACACCGATAAAAACGGCAACACCTTGCTCCACAGTTTGCATCGCATTGCCACCCAGCCTTTGGGCGCTGGAAAAGAATCGCTGGCCGCTGAGTTTAAAAAAACAAAACCAGAAATCACAAATAAGGAGTTGCTCTACGACATCATGCGAGAGGCGGCAAATCCCGGAACAATCGTCCAAGGCTCCAAAAATACTTGCAGTATAGCTGCAATACAGTACATGCTCGTCAAACAAAATCCGGCCGAGTATGTTCGAATCATGCAGAGACTCATTTCCGAAGGGAAAGTCGAGTTACGAGGAGTGACACTCGAACATGTAGATGGCATAGGACATAAAAGAAACAGAACGCTCGAAATAAGCCCCGGAAGCGTAGAGAGAGACAATGCCAATCGGCCTTCTTCTTCACGGATTTTTCAAGCTGCGGTAATGGACTTCGCCAACGGGATAGACGATTACAGCAACAAAAAGGATAGAAGCACAACTCGCCACAAGGTATTCAGATCAAAATCCTACCAAGGTGCCGATAATTCCCAAGCTCAACGAGCGCTGATGGGTTTGTTCGGCAACTTTTTCTCTCTTTCTCGTAACTTTCTAGAGCTGACTAGTTTCCCTCATCCGTCACCCATGTACGTTTCCATGAATTGGGATCGTAGGGTTCGCAGAGATCCCGATTCTTTTCATGCTGTTGTTTTTGAGAAAGTGGAAAATGGTCGCGTCTATTTCCGAAACTCGTGGCGAGTCCAGGCTCCAGACGGAACTGAACTTCAAAAGGGGCCTCCTCGCCGCCTGGAAGACAGCTCGACTGGTTTGGAATCAATGCCCATTTTAGAATTTCAGAAGCGTTTTATAGGCTACTTTCATGACACAGGTGCAAGCATGGACTATCTGCTGGGCCTTTAACAGGTTGCTCAAAAACTCTGCCAGTACGCTTTTTGAAAAGTGACATATGAATAATTTTAAAGAGCAACTCTACATCCACCGCCTGTCATCCTGCGCGAAGTCGCAGGATCCATGCGGTGGGTGGATTGCAGCGACTTCGCTTCGCTACGCACTGCAATGACGGTGGTGCTTCGCCGATCTGTGCGCACTCACAGAGTTTTTGAGCAACTCGTTAAGATACGCTACACTTATCCATAGCCACAAATATGATATGTAGCTAAAACTACCGTTCAAAACCCAACGCGCAGGAACAGCATGTCGCAACCATCCTCCTTCACCCCGGTTTTCAATCCGATCACCGGCGCGCTTCGCGCGCTTGCCATCGACGCCATCCAAAAAGCCAACTCCGGGCATCCCGGCGCGCCGCTCGGCATGGCAGATATCGCCGAAGTGCTCTGGCGGCGCACCCTGAAACATAACCCTGCCAACCCCGGCTGGCCGGATCGTGACCGCTTCGTCCTCTCCAACGGGCATGGCTCCATGCTCATCTACGCCCTGCTCCACCTCACGGGCTACGACCTCTCGATCGACGATCTCAAGAATTTCCGCCAGTTCGGCTCCAAAACCGCCGGACACCCGGAGGTCGACCACACGCCCGGCGTGGAAACCACCACCGGCCCGCTCGGACAAGGCATCGCCAACGCCGTCGGCTTCGCGCTGGCGGAAAAACTGCTTGCCGCCGAATTCAACCGCCCCGGCCACGCCATCGTCGATCACGCCACCTACGCATTCGTAGGCGACGGCTGCCTGATGGAAGGCGTCTCCCACGAAGCCTGCTCCCTCGCGGGCACGCTCGGCCTTGGCAAGCTGATCGTCTTCTATGATGACAATGGAATTTCCATCGACGGTCATGTTGAAGGCTGGTTCACCGACGACACCCCCAAACGCTTTGAAGCCTACGGCTGGCAGGTCATCCCGGACGTTCCCGGCCACGACCCCCAGGCGATCGAGACTGCCCTTGCCGTTGCGCGGAAAGAAGCCCAAAGACCCTCGCTCATCTGCTGCAAAACCGTCATTGGCATGGGTTCCCCCAACAAGGCGGGCAGCCACGATTGCCACGGCGCACCGTTGGGCGCGGATGAAGTCGCCGCCACACGAGAGGCTATCGGCTGGCCGCATCCTCCGTTTGAAATCCCCGCCGACGTTTACGCCGCCTGGAATGCCCAGGAAAAAGGAAAGGCACTCGAAGCCGACTGGCAACGGCAGTTCGATGCATATCGCGCCGTTTTCCCCGAACTTGCCGCCGAATTCGAGCGGCGCGTCATTCGCCGGGAGCTTCCCGCCGACTGGTCCCGGATTGCGACGCAGGTTATCGCCGCCTGCAAGGCGGACAACATCGCCATCCGCAAGGCCAGTCAGAACGTGATTGCAGCCCTCCTTCCTTCTCTACCGGAACTGTTCGGCGGCTCTGCCGACCTTGCCGGTTCCAACCTAACCTTCGTCCAGGGCAGCCGGGGCGTAACGGCCCGCGAGGGCGGCAACTACTGTTACTACGGGGTGCGCGAATTCGGCATGACCGCCATTGCCAACGGGCTGGCGCTCCATGGCGGCCTGATTCCCTACACCGCCACCTTTCTCGTCTTCTCCGACTACGCCAGGAACGCCATCCGGATGGCCGCGCTCATGCGTCAGCGGCAGATTATGGTCTACACCCACGACTCCATCGGTCTCGGCGAAGACGGCCCCACGCACCAACCCATCGAACACATCCCCAGTCTGCGGCTGATTCCCAACCTCGATGTCTGGCGGCCGAGCGATGCCATGGAGACGGCGGTTGCATGGGTTGCCGGTATCGAACGCGCGGACGGCCCCACCCTGCTTGCCCTCTCCCGACAGAATCTACCTGCTGTTACGGGCAATATTGACGCGGACGACATCAGAAAAGGCGGTTATATCCTTGCTGATGCGGACGTTGGAACCCCCCAGGTCGTACTCATCGCCACCGGCTCCGAAGTCAAACTGGCGCTCGACGCCAAGGCCGTGCTGGAAAAGGACGGCATCCCCACCCGCGTCGTCTCCATGCCCTCCACCAACGTCTTCGACCGCCAAAGCCTGGAATACCGGCTCGAAGTCCTCGATCAACACGCCCACCGCGTTGCCATTGAAGCCGCACAGGGCGATTTCTGGCGCAAATATGTCGGGCTGGAGGGCGCAGTCATCAGCATCGACACCTTCGGCGCATCGGCTCCGGCGGGGAAGCTGTTCGAGCACTTTGGGTTCACTGTTCAGCGTGTGGTGGATGTGGTAAAGAGTGCGGTGAGCGAATAACCGCAGCCCAAAGCAATAATCCGATGGCAAAATGAAACAACCCGACAGGTTGCCCTGCCGGGTTGCTGGATACGAATTGCGTTAAAAACGCATTTCTTATTGTAGCAACGGCTCACCCCGGTTAGCCACAATGTAGGGATTATGAAGGAGGAAGACATGTCTGGCAAGCCCACTGATCTGCTCACCTTTGGTTTCGACATCGGCATAGCTTCTGTCGGCTGGTGCGTGCTTGGCAAAAAACACATCGTCGATCTCGGCGTGCGTTGTTTTGATCCCGGCGAAGACAACGACGGAAAGCCACACAATCAAACACGTCGAGCAGCACGAGTTGCCCGCAATCGTCTCCACATGCGCCGCTGGCGTCTAAACCAATTACTACGCCTGTTCTGCGATGTAGGAATCATTTCTCGCCCGGAGGCTCGGTTACTCATGACGCCGCCACGAGCCAAAGACGAGCCCGAAGTTGGCCCTTGGCAACTCCGTGCCCAAGGGCTGGAACGACAGCTTGATCCTGTTGAATGGGCGCGTGTTCTGTATCACTTGGTCAAACATCGAGGCTTCGAGTTTTTCCGCAGAAGTGAACTCAAATCGGCACAGAAACAAGACTCATCGAAAGGAGAAGACACTAGTAGAGTGGAGTCAAGCGAGGCCACATTGGCAGAAGCGGCAGCGGCCAAAGAAAAGGAAAAACTCAACAAGGCGCTTGAAGCCTCAAGCAAGCTTCTAGAAAAATACAGAAAACTTAAACAGAATAATCATTTGACTGTTGGCGGGCTGGCTATCTGGTTAGCGCAAGACAACTACGCTCCCGATGAGCCACAACCAGATGAGCAAGACCGCATTCAGTCATTCCGAAACAAAGCAGGAAGTTATCGTCATGCCTTCCTTCGTGCCGCGTTGCGCCATGAGCTTAAAACGCTTTTTACTGCACAAGACAAGCATCAAAACCCATACACCACATTAGAGCTTCCTGTTGATAGCGAATATTTGCATCAGATGCTTACCTGCTTTAAAGACGGGGTAATTCCCGTTGGCGGAGAATCCCGTTCCGTAGGGCGAACGTTTCAGGAAGCCATCTTCGATTTGTTCGACATGCAACATCCACCGCTCTACGCCGAGCAAATACGGGAAATGGTTGGCGAATGTGAGTTGATAGAAGGCCAGCCTCGTGCCTCCAAAAATTCCTTTTCCGCAGAACGGGCCACTTGGTTGGAAACACTGAACAAATTACGCATCCGCCGAAATGGGAAAGAGGAAGATTTATCCCAGTTGGAGCGTAACTGTCTACTTAATCTGCCATACGAGCATTCAAAGGTAACGCTCAAACTTGTTCGGGAAACCTTGATGGCCCACACCGGTTTTCCTGCTTCATGGCAAGAAGCCAGTTTCAATGCCGCCACTTATCGCGCCAAACCTGCCAGCGATGGCGCTTGGATTCTGATTGTTCCTCGCGGTGAAGTACCCATCAGTCTCGTCAAATGGGCAAACAGCAAGGAGCGAAAGGAAAAATTAAGGGAGGCAAAAAAACTACTAACCGGCGGTTTCGTCACCTATAAACAATTACGCGAAAAACTTGGGCTACAGGATTCCGACAGTTTTATTTGTCGCATCAAGGATACAAGTATTATCCCGCGCAGCCTGGAAGCGAGAACCCAAATCCGGTTCTCATCCGATAACAATACGATCCTCGCTTCTGGTCATTCCTTTCGCTGCATCACAACGGAAGGCAAACCCAAAGCTCTGCCCAAGGTGACATGGAGGCTATTGGCTTCCCTTCGTTCGCATTCCGCTGCAACCATGGCAGACTGGCGCACACTCCTTATGCCATTGAAAGACATGCCTGGCGACTGGCAATTCGAGCATTCCATACTGAGTGAATACACTATCAACCCCGATTCTGAAGAGCGAACTCCTGTGCCCTTGCAGTTCGAGGACGCTCAAGCCGTTGAAGCCGACCAAAAGCTTGTGGAACTCAAAGGCTGGCATGCGCTACGGTTGGCATTGGCTGAACGATTCCCAGACAAATGGGAGGGGATGCAAACCGCCTATCAAAAGCCCACCAGTGACGAAGGGGAGCGTGCAGCAAGCGAAATAAACGACATCGCTACTACTCTGACTGAATGCCAAACCGATCGGGAAATCGAGCAAAAGCTGAGCAATCTCGGCTACAACTCTGAAGAAATTACGGCTCTGCAAACCATAAGCTTTAATAAATTCCGCAATCTTGGTTTCATGGCACTACGCAAAATATTGCCATATCTGGAAGAAGGGCACGTATATAGTAAGGCATGTGAATTAGCGGGTCTTAAGCATTCCGAAAAAGAAGCTCAGCGCCGAACTCCTGAATTGAGACCACTGGAGACTTACGTTTATCCGCGATATCGCCACGGCAAGCTCACCGGACATATTGAAAAACGCTACAAGGAGTTGCTCAACCCTGTCGTAGCGCGTTCTTTCAACCAAGCCCGCCTTGTTTTCAACTGTCTCGTTGCCAAGTACGGCTCACCGACATATGTTCACGTCGAAACGGCTCGTGATCTGGCGCGATCTAAAAAGCTGCGAGACAAAATCGACCGAGAACAGAAAAGCAATAACAAACGCGCCGAAGGGATCAAGGAAGACTTGCGCAACCGGCTTGGATGCGAGCCGACTCCAACTCAAATTCTCAAGATGCGCCTTTATGGCGAGCAAAATGGGCAATGCATGTATTCGGGCACATCGCTTGAACCATTCATCGACTCAATGCTCAAGGACAACAGCGGCGATGTTGAGATTGATCACATCTGGCCTCGCTCAAAGACCTTCGATAACAGTCTCGACAACCGGGTTCTGGTTAAAACAGGAGCCAACCGGAACAAGGACTCCAAAATTCCATACGAATTTTTTGGAGGTACCAATTGCGACAAACGCTGGCATGAATTTGAGCAACGAGTACTTTCCTGCAAGGGCATAAGCGCCGAAAAGCAGCGCCGTTTGCTGGCCAAAAACCTGGAAGATGCGGATGAATTTCTTGCAAGAAACCTTGTTGATACGCGCTACGCTACACGCTTGTTCGCCAATATGCTACGGGAGCGGATACTCTTTGCCAACGCCCCTTCACCCGAAGAACTTGAGGCCATTTCACCGAATGACGATGCAAAAACCCGCTGGAATCGCTACCAACGCGCCCGAGTGCGTACTCCACAGGGGCGATTAGTAGACTTTCTGCGTGGCAAGTGGGGCTTGGCTCATGTCAAGGACAGGAAAAAAAGCGATCTGCACCATGCGCTGGACGCTTGCATTATCGCTGCCTGTACGCCACAGGTTATTCAACGGGTCAATAACTATTTTGCAGAGGAAGAAGCGGAACCGCACAGGCACATCTTTCGCCGTAATGATGATGGAAGTTACACGCATCGTGGCACAGGCGATATTGTCAGCAGAGCCGAGGCGCGGGAGCGTGGCCTTTTCTTGCCAGCTCCATGGGATGATGTGCACGATGGAAAATTCCGCCGCGACTTGTTAAGTGCGCTAGGTCAGGTCTTTGTCTCACGCCACCCCAAACGCAAATCTGCTGGTGAACTTCACGACGCCAATCCTAAAGGCATTCGCTACCTACCGGTTCCCCTTGTAGATTTGACCAAGGACATGTTGACAGACAAATGCTTGCAGGGAATAACTGGTCGCCGCCGCAGGAACTACGAAATATTGCGTGAGGCTTTACAATTAGCGAATGGTGATGCGCACGTTGCGTTTGCTAATGGGTATGAAATTCAGGAAGTGAGCGACAAACCAAAGTTTGTCCGTTGCATTGCATTACCAGCATGGAGTCTGCCAGATGAATATTTGAAACAAAGGAGGAGTGCTCTAGCGAAAATCAACAAAGAAAAACGTAAGGAGGGTTCCGGAAAAATTATTGAAAATACAGCATCCGTGAGAAAGACTGTGCCACTCACCAGTCTTAAGAAAGAGATGCTCACCGAAGCCAAGCTAGGTAGCGCGTTCTATCACCGAAACAGGGAATTACTCGAAGCCTTGCAAAATCAGTTGGATAAATTTAATGGTGAAGCAAAAAAAGCGTTCGCCGAACCTTTCAGACCCCCCAAAGGAAAATCAGGCAAGGAGAGGCCGCTCATTCGCTCCATCCGACTGCCTGTTAAACAAGACGGCGGCATGTTAGTGCGCGGTGGCGTTGCGGGATTAGGCGACAGCATCGCCACAGAAGTCTACTGGACGAGTGCCAGCTACTTTTTCCGACCTCGCTACCAAGCTGACAAGGAGGCTATGTTTGGTCTGGAAGAACTACCGACGGGAGCTAGGCAGCTATTCAATCTACGAATTGACGAACCCATAGAAGTCGTCTTGACCAGTGGTGAAGTAATCCCAGGAGGAGGATTCCCCGGCTATTTCGTCATGTACGAAGGCGATGGTCGTATGACAATCCGGACACATGATCGACCAGGAAAGGGGCGAAAAAAAACAAAGCAGACCGGAGAAAATGCCGATGAAAATGATAGCGATGAACAGTCTGAAAAAGCCAAAACAGATACTGTCAAAGACAGTTCATTGTTTCGATTCTACGTCAAAAATATCAAGGAACTTCGCAAATTCAAGATAGATATTTTAGGCAAATGGAAAGAGGTTAACGTCGGTTTCAAACATGGTCTGGCGTAGCGTAATGATCTCTCGCCCGGCGCGTCTGCGGCGGAAGCATTATTCGCTGGCTATTGACCAGGAAGAGACAGCCTTCGTGCCTTTTGAGGACATCGCCGTGATTGTTCTCGATCACCGGGAAATCACGTTGACTCATCCGGTACTTTCGGCCTGTGCCGAGTACGGCATCAGTCTTTATGCCACCGGTAGCAATCACCAGCCTGCTGGCGTTTTTCTGCCGTTTCTTTCGCATTCGCGGACCACACGCATGATGCGCAAGCAGTTGAGCATTACCCGTCCGACGGCCAAACGCGCCTGGGCCGACATTATTCGCCGCAAGATCGAAAATCAGGCCACTTGCCTGCGTCTGTGCAGCAAAAAAGGCGTGGAAAAGTTGGAAGCTTGCGCGCGGCGTGTCCGTTCCGGCGACCCGGACAACTTGGAAGGACAGGCCGCTGCGCTCTATTTTGCACAGTTGTACGGCACAGATTTTTATCGCAATGACGAGGCACGCTGGACGAATGCTGCACTCAATTACGGCTATGCCGTCTTGCGCGGAGCCATCACGCGCGGCTTGGTAGCGCACGGGTTGCATCCTTCCATCGGGTTGTTTCATGACAGCGAGCAGAATGCGTTCAATCTGGCCGATGACTTGATCGAATCTTTCCGCCCATTGGTTGACCTGCACGTTGCCAAACGCCCTGCCCTGATGGAAGGCGACCTGATACCAGAGGACAAACGGGCTCTGGTTGCCCTGTTGAATGTGGACGTCGGCATGCCGCAGGGAAAAATGTCGGTGCTCTCTGCCATTGAGTATGCTGTCGAGAGTCTGGCGCGTACTTACGAATCCGGCCACGCTGAACTTGACCTTCCCCGTCTGATCGGTCTGCAAGCGCACAGGCTGGAATATTGACGTGGGCACAGAGACGAGACGCTACATGCGATTGGTCGTTTTTTTTGACCTGCCCATGGTGACCAAGGCCGAAAAGCGCGCCTACGTGCAGTTCCGCCGCTTTCTGCTGAACGATGGTTACGACATGATTCAGTGGTCGGTTTACGGACGCCTCCTGAACGGCAAAGACGCTGAAACCAAGCATCTCACCCGCCTGACGGATAACCTCCCTCCCGCAGGCTCCGTGCGCTGCATGACTGTCACGGAAAAGCAGTACGCAGGTATCAGGCTGCTGGTTGGCATGCCTCTTTTTCAGGAAAAAAAGGTATCGGCATCCCAGATGCTGCTCTTTTGAACTGCAAAATTCCATGAAAAAACTCCCCGCCAAGCCATGCCTGGCGGGGAGTTGAGGCGAGTAGATTGTAGCTAACCGGGGTGAGAGAGGGAGCTACAACCGCTGGCGGAAACGGATCGCAGGGAATTTGATTGTAGCTAACCGGGGTGAGAGAGGGAGCTACAACAGAAATGGCGGCGTGTATTTCCGGCTCCGAATTGTAGCTAACCGGGGTGAGAGAGGGAGCTACAACGGTAAAATCGCCATACCTGTACATGGATGAATTGTAGCTAACCGGGGTGAGAGAGGGAGCTACAACAGGTAATCATGGATAAAGGCAACCTCCGAGATTGTAGCTAACCGGGGTGAGAGAGGGAGCTACAACACCGGAGGTAGTCGAAGAGATAGCCCGCAAATTGTAGCTAACCGGGGTGAGAGAGGGAGCTACAACTGTCGCGTGTGGCCGACGTACTCTGGTGCGATTGTAGCTAACCGGGGTGAGAGAGGGAGCTACAACACTCAGAAACAAATAACAAGGAAATACAATATTGTAGCTAACCGGGGTGAGAGAGGGAGCTACAACCTCGGTGCGGCAGGGGTGTGGGCAGCCATGATTGTAGCTAACCGGGGTGAGAGAGGGAGCTACAACCGCAAGCGTGCGAAGCGTGCCCCGAAGGGGATTGTAGCTAACCGGGGTGAGAGAGGGAGCTACAACCTCGCCTACGGGGGCAACGAAAACACGATTATTGTAGCTAACCGGGGTGAGAGAGGGAGCTACAACCCGTCTGGCGTGTGCTCGACGATGCTGCCGATTGTAGCTAACCGGGGTGAGAGAGGGAGCTACAACTTTGCAAGATTTCCTACGAAGACAGCATTTATTGTAGCTAACCGGGGTGAGAGAGGGAGCTACAACTTAACTGATGAGTTAGTTGAAGATTTCATGATTGTAGCTAACCGGGGTGAGAGAGGGAGCTACAACGATTTTCCTGGCGGAATCGCCCTTGGAAAAATTGTAGCTAACCGGGGTGAGAGAGGGAGCTACAACAGATGGTGATAAGCCGGAAGGCGCGAACAGATTGTAGCTAACCGGGGTGAGAGAGGGAGCTACAACTTGTGCATTCGCATGGTGAACCTTCTTCAATGGTAATCCTGATAATCGACGACGTGCGCATCGCCTTCTTCACTTCTCAGACATGCTGGTGTTTCGAGCGACTAGAAGCCCGATCCGAATCACATCACAGCGGGCACATAGTATCGCTTTACAATACTATTGCCACACGTTAGTATCTTTCCATGATAGCAAGTTTCCGCTGCTCCGACACCGAAGCACTGTTCAATGGACGACGTGTGGCACGGTTTGCCAACATTGCCGAGAGCGCGTTGCGCAAGCTGGCGATACTGAACAGGGCGGCTACGCTGGAGGATCTGCGCGTTCCACCAGGCGACCGGTTTGAAAAGCTCTCTGGCGACCGCAATGGTCAATACAGTATCCGCGTCAATGACCAGTGGCGCATCTGTTTTGGCTTCTGTTCCGGGCAGGCCACAAGCGTCGAGATCGTGGACTACCATTGAAGGAGAACAATCATGCCGCGCGAAATCCCTTACCCCCATCCCGGCGAAATTCTGCTGGAAGAGTTTTTGAAGCCACTGGGTATCAGCCAGTACCGGCTAGCGAAGGAAATCGGCGTTCCTCAGCGGCGTATCAGCGAAATCGTTGCAGGGAAGAGAGCCGTTACTGTTGACACAGGTTTGCGTCTGTCTGCCTTTTTTGGCATGAGCGACGGTTTCTGGAGTGGTCTTCAGGCCGACTACGACACCGCCCGCGCACGCGATGCGCTCGCTGAAACATTAGCACGCATCCAGCGTTATGCGCCAGGACATGCCACTGTGTGACAGGAAAACGTGCCCCCCACACCTTCTGCGTACCGGCTTCGGCAGGGAAATTTTTTGAGCACTTCGGGTTCACTGTTCAGCGTGTGGTAGATGTGATCAGTACACTCATTAGCCAAGCGCGACGACGCTGAAGTTCGGCGCGGTATGATCCGTCGGGCAATAGGGCTATTTCGTCGCGCAGGGCGGCCAGTTCTCGGCGCAGCAATACTTCCCGTGGCGTAAAACCGGCATTTTTCAGAATTTTGTTCGTCATGCGCTGCTCAGGCGACAAAAAAGGTTCATCGTCGAAAACCAGTGGTTGTCCCATCCCCGGCAAATGCTTGAATTCGCCTCGGCGCTCGGCCTCGGCAATGCGCTGTTCGGCGAGAATATCAAAGATGGATAACATGGCGAACTCGCATACACCTTCAGTTACTGCATACGCCCGTAAACATCCTCGAAACGAACGATGTCATCCTCGCCCAGATAGCTGCCGGACTGCACCTCGATGATCTCAAGCGGCAGGCATCCCGGATTGCTCAAGCGGTGACGAATGCCCAGCGGGATATAGGTCGATTCGTTTTCACCGAGAAGGAAAGTTTTTTCACCGCACTGCACCTCGGCCGTCCCTCGCACCACGATCCAGTGCTCGGCGCGATGATGGTGCATTTGCAGGGACAGGCTTGCGCCCGGATTGACCACGATGCGCTTGACCTGAAAGCGTTCTCCGCTATCAATGGAGTCATACCATCCCCAGGGACGAAACACCTTGCGATGGTGGTGGCCGTGGCTACGCCCTTCTGCCTTGAGGCGCTCGACCACTTTCTTGACATTCTGAGCGTTGTTTTTCGGGGTCACCAGCACGGCATCGGCCGTTTCCACCACCACCATGTCTTCACAACCGAGAGCCGCCACCAGTCGATGACTGGCGTAGACGAGCGTATCGTGGCTATCGTGCAGGAGTACATCCCCCCGCGTGACGTTGCCGTCGACATCATGCGGCGACACCGCCCAGAGCGCGTCCCACGCCCCCACATCCGACCAGGCGGCAGCCAGCGGCACAACCACGCCCTGCCCCAGTTGCGGCGCAGTCCGCAGTTTTTCCATCACCGCGTAGTCAATGGAGTCGGAAGGACACGCCTCGAAAGCGGCGCGTTCCACGCGCAGAAAATCGACATCCTTCGCACGCCCGACATGAGCGTCGCGGCACGCCCGATCAATATCAGGCCGAAAATGCGCGAGCGCCGCCAACCATACCGAGGCACGAAACATGAAAATACCGCTGTTCCAGAAATACGCGCCGCTGGCAACATAGCGCGCGGCGGTATCAGCATCGGGTTTTTCGACGAATTCAGCCAACTCCCGCGCCCTGCTCCCGGAGACGGCGTCACCCGCGCGGATATAGCCATAGCCGGTTTCCGCGCGTTCGGGCACGACGCCGAAGCATACCAGCGCGCCAGCCTCGGCCTGACGCGCGCCTTCGACAATGGCCTGCTGGAAGGCGACGCGATCGTTGATGATATGGTCGGCCGGCATGACCAGCAACACGGGATCTTCGCCGGTAGCGCCTGCCTCCAGCGCCGCCAGGGTGACGGCAGGCGCGGTATTGCGTCCAATGGGTTCAAGCAGGATGCACGCCTCTTTCACACCGATCTGGCGAAGCTGTTCGGCAATGATGAAGCGATATTTCTCGTTGCTCACCACCAGCAGGCGTGGATCAATTTCGCCCGCGCCGCCAAAACCTTCGAGCCTTGCCATCGTCTCCTGCAACAGGGAACGTTCGCCGGTCAACGGCAAGAGTTGCTTGGGATAAGCCTCGCGTGAAGCCGGCCATAGTCGGGTTCCCGAACCGCCGGAAAGAATAACCGTTCTAATTGTCAATTTATCATTTCTCCTCATTCACCCGGACACGAACCCTACAGATCGCAAACCTCGGCATCTTTCAGCAACCGCCCTACCCTGTCTTTTTCAGATAACAAGGGTTCGCCCAATCCCGCCAGCGGCCACTCGATGGCGATGTCCGGATCGTTCCAGAGAATGCAGCGTTCATGTTCCGGCGCGTAGTAATCGGTGGCTTTATACATGAAATCGACGCTTTCGCTCAAAACAACGAACGCATGCGCAAAACCGGGCGGAATCCAGAACATGCGATGTGAGTCCCCGTCAAGCTCGACGCCCGTCCAGCGGCCAAAATGCGGGGAATCCCGGCGCACATCCACCGCCACATCGAACACCCGCCCATGAGTCACTCTGACGAGCTTGCCCTGTGGTTGCCGAACTTGATAGTGTAGCCCCCGCAACACGCCGCGCATCGAATGCGAATGATTGTCCTGCACGAAAACCGGATCGAGTCCAGTTGCTTCGCGGAATACGCGCGCGTTGTAACTCTCAAGGAAAAAACCGCGCGCATCGCCAAACACTTTCGGTTCGAGAATCAACACACCAGGCAATGCAGCGGGAATGACATTCATGTTTCAATCCACGTCCGGTTCAGCCGGACGACATAGCACGGAAGAGGTTACACCCCTCCCGTGTCTGATTATCCCCTAAAAGGGAAGGTTTCAAACCGGAGATTGTTTTGGATCAAAACACCCGGTCTTCAAGCAGGCGTTGCAGGTAGCGGCCATAGTCGTTCTTCGCCAACGGAGCTGCCAGACGCATGAGATCTTCATCGCCGATCCAACTCGCCCGCCAGGCAATCTCTTCCGGACAGGACACCATGAGTCCCTGGCGCTTCTCGATGGTCTGGATGAAAAGACCCGCCTCCAGCAAGCTTTCGTGCGTTCCGGTATCGAGCCAGGCATGGCCGCGTCCCATGACCTGCACGTCGAGTTCGCCCCAGGCCAGGTATTGTGAGTTGACGTCAGTAATTTCCAACTCCCCGCGCGCGCTGGGCTTCAACCCGGCGGCAATATCAACCACCCTGTTGTCGTAGAAATAGAGTCCCGTCACCGCGTAACGACTCTTGGGGCGAGCCGGTTTCTCTTCCAGGCTCACGGCACGACCGTCAGAATCGAACTCCACCACGCCGTAGCGTTCGGGATCGTTTACCGGATAGGCGAACACCGTTGCGCCCAATGATCGCGCATTAGCCCGGATCAAATCGGTCGCCAAATCGTGACCATAAAAAAGATTGTCACCCAGCACCAGCGCCGATGGCGCATCACCGACAAAGTCCCTGCCGATGATGAAAGCCTGCGCCAACCCGTCCGGGCTCGGTTGTACCGCGTAGGAGAGATTCACCCCCCACTGTTCACCGCCGCCGAGCAACTGCTCGAAGCGCGGGGTGTCCTGCGGCGTGGAGATCACGAGAATATCCCGGATACCCGCGAGCATCAGCGTCGAGAGCGGGTAATAAACCATCGGTTTATCGTAGATCGGCAGCAACTGCTTGGATACGGCCAGTGTGGCCGGATGCAGGCGGGTTCCGGAACCGCCGGCAAGGAGGATGCCTTTACGTGCTTTCATCCTATTATGGTAATACGGAATCCAGGATTTCATCCAGCAGCCGCATCACTCCAAATTGCCAATCAGGCAAATGGAGGCCAAAATCGGTCCGCAGCCGTGTGGTATCGAGGCGTGAATTCAGAGGACGCACGGCGGGCGCAGACCAATCGACTGAACGAATTGGCACGATCTCCTTAGCCTTGAGTTCAATGCTTCGGCGACGGGCTTCATCGATGACGAAGCAGGCGTAAGCATGCCAACTCGTCTCCCCCGCTGCGGTGAGATGATACAGACCGCCAGGATGATCCACGGTCAGGACACTACGCACGAGATGGGCCGTCACATCGGCAAGCAATTCGGCTCCGGTTGGCGCGCCGATCTGGTCGCTGACGACCGTCAAACGATCACGTTCAGCCGCCAGTCGCAGCATGGTGCGAGCGAAATTGTTGCCGTGCATGGAATAGACCCATGAAGCACGCAAAATCAAATGACGGCAGTGACTCGCCCGAATCGCCTCTTCGCCCGCAAGCTTGCTCTGACCGTAGACTGAAAGCGGCCCGGTCGGATCATCCTCACGCCACGGGCGCTCGCCGCTACCGTCAAACACATAATCGGTCGAATAGTGCACGAGCCAGATGCCGCGCGCAGCAGCTTCTCCGGCGAGTACGCCAAGCGCAGCAGCATTGACACGATGTGCAAGCTCAGGTTCGCTCTCGGCGCGGTCGACGGCAGTATAGCCAGCGGCATTGACGATCACATCAGGCGAAACCGCCGCCACTGTAGCCCGCAAACCCGCTTCATCAGTCAAATCGCCGACAAGCCCTTCCCCACCGTCCTGATCCAACGCCACCACCTCACCGAGCGGCGCAAGCGTGCGCTGTAATTCCCAACCAACTTGACCATCCTTGCCAAAAAGCAAAATCTTCATTTTTCCCCCACGGATGCCCTGCGGGCTACGCTAACGCGCAAGACAAAGTACCCAGAGGAAAGAATTCCTTCGAGCCATTTTCCGTGCATCACTATACGTTACATCGCACCATCTTTCATACCGTATTGCACAGCCATCCAGTTACGATAAGCTCCGCTCTGCACATCAGCCACCCAGCGCGGATGCGCAAGATACCATTGCACGGTCTTGCGCAGACCACTCTCGAAAGTCTCTGCGGGTCGCCAGCCAAGCTCTCGTTCGATCTTGCGCGTGTCGATCGCGTATCGACGGTCATGCCCCGGACGGTCGGTCACGAACGTAATCAGTCGATCACGGCGGCCAGCCGCTTCATCAGGCCAGAGCTCGTCGAGCAGATTGCAGACCATGCGCACGATGTCGATATTGGTTCTCTCGTTTCCGCCTCCTATGTTGTAGGTTTCCCCCGGCCGCCCCTGCGCAAGCACGGTGCACAGCGCGCGACAATGGTCGCTCACGAAGAGCCAGTCGCGTATATTCAGGCCGTCGCCGTACACCGGCAGGGGTTTGCCTGCGAACGCATTGACGATGGTCAGCGGAATCAGTTTTTCCGGAAACTGGTAGGGGCCGTAGTTGTTCGAGCAATTCGACGTCACCACCGGCAATCCGTAGGTATGGAACCAGGCCCGCGCCAGATGGTCAGACGCCGCCTTGCTTGCTGCATACGGGCTGTTGGGCCGATACGGATTCTCCTCTGTAAACGGCGCATCCTCCGCCGCAAGGGAGCCAAACACCTCGTCCGTGCTCACATGCAGAAAGCGGAAAGCATCCCGTTCCGCTCCCTCCAGCGTATTCCAGTAGGCACGCGCCGCTTCGAGCAGGCTGAACGTGCCTTCGATATTGGTACGGATGAACTCGCCGGGCCCGTGAATCGACCGATCGACATGGCTCTCTGCAGCAAAGTGCACAATCGCGCGGGGACGATACTTCTCAAGCACCCCGTCAAGCAGGTTACGGTCGCAGATGTCTCCCTGCACGAACACGTGGCGCGGATCGTCCATCACCGTCTCCAACGTCTCCAGGTTGCCTGCGTAAGTCAACACATCCAGATTGAGCACCGGCTCACCGTTTTTCGCCAACCAGTCGAGAACGAAGTTGCCGCCTATGAATCCCGCCCCACCTGTCACCAAAATCATGGAAACACCTCCATCCCAAGCACATGCAAACAAGGCGCGTGATGCTAGCGCATTGTGCGATACCGCGCCACGCTGTTGCATAAAGGATACGTGTATCGTCCCATAGGACAAACCCCACCTTGTGACGAAATGTGTTTTAATCAAGACTTCACGAGGTCACAATTCTCAGAGTGCAACTTGCTGATTCGGGGGAATGTGACTCCCCAAAATTTTTTCGTCAATACGTACATTAACAGTTCGCATGACATCCTTCACCCGTCGCGCCGTTGTCTTAGCTGTGCTCATGCTGAGTGCTTACGCGCTATCGGTTGCACTCACACCGACCCGGTACGTCGTCGTCAAAGCCGAGCAACTTAATCTTGAAGCCCTCATTCCCCGTCAGTTCGGCGACTGGCGGATGATTGAAGAGGGCCTCCAGGCTATCGTCAACCCGCAGGCACAGAAAACTCTGGACAAGCTCTACTCACAGGTACTGTCCCGCAGCTATGTCAACGGCAACGGTCGTCGCATCATGTTGTCGCTAGCCTACGGCGAAAACCAGTCAAATGACAGCAGGATTCATAGACCGGAGGTTTGCTATCCTTCACAAGGATTTCAGATAACCGGCAAATGGAAAGATGCCATTTCCTTTGATTCGGTGGAACTCCCGGTCATGAGGGTCGTAGCACAGTACGGAAGCCGTTATGAGCCGGTAACTTACTGGATACGAGTAGGGGATTCACTGGTGCGGGGGGCAGTTGAGCAGACTTTTGCACGAGTCAGTTACGGACTCACAGGACGCATTCCTGATGGCATTCTTTTTCGTGTATCCGAAATAAATCAAAATACAGAAGATTCGATTTCTCTTCAGAATCAATTTATTCAAGCGTTAATATCATCGCTAACTCCTGCTGCCAAAAAAACATTAATCGGTTCTATCGGATCACAAAGTGTAGAAATCGCAGATAAATCCTCAGAATTATAGACAACGTAATTATTACTTCCTTATTGAAACGTTCTGCTATGGAAAATAAATTTTCTAACAAAGAGCACTCATCAGGAAGCGATATAAAAACACGCAGTATATTACCTATAAAAGCATTTCTTGCATTTTTAATCATCACATCTGTAACTCTTCCTAGTGCTAATTTTTTGGGCGTTCCAGTAAAGCATCTTGCGTTTGCATCATTTCTCTTCCTGATGTTAATTCAATGGATAAGAGGCTCAAAAATAAATATAGTGATAATTATGTTACTTATCATATCGAGTATATTTGTTGTGTTTTTCCTACTTCTAGGAACTTTTGAGGATTTTACCCATCCTTACTATGTACTGTCTGAAGGCTTAATATTCTTTACTACAATGGCTGTAGCATTTTCTCTGCTCATGGCAAGGTCAATGCATATAGTGGAAGACGAAGAAATTATCTCTTATGTTTTTTATGGACTATTCCTTTTTACGTTATGGAAAAGCTGCGCTGGAATATTAGCGTCTTTTGGAATAGTGCCATTTGAAAACATACGGAATTTTTTTATACAATATCTTAACTACCCACCTGTCGCAGGCAAAGTGTATGGCAATTTATATAGAATCAATTTTATCGTTCCTGATTTTATGTCCGCTGCTTTCCTGTTTTTTATCCCGTGTTTCCCATCGGCTTTCTCAAGAGTCCCTGTCTTATTCCGCAGAGCATTTTTCATATCCGGAATTGCCTGTCTTATTTTTTCTTTTTCTCGCTTCCTGTTTGCTATGGTTGCGTTCTCTTGGATATACATCTTCTTTTTCAGGTATTCTTTCAAACAGCGATTCCTTCTTGTATTAGTAGTAATAGTTGCCATGATCGCTATGTCTAATTGGACGGTAGAGATATTTGAAGAAAGGTTTACAAGCGACAAAGCTGAGTACAGTGACGGAATACGTATAGATCAAACGAATGCTCTTATGGAAGCATGGAGAAAGACCCCCTTTCTGGGAGGCGGATTCGGTTACTACGCAAAAGACTATATTAGATTAGCAGGGATGCCGTATATTTATGAAGTGCAATGGGTTAGCTTTCTTGCAAAATTCGGAATATTCGGCATTTCTTTTCTGCTTTTTCTTATCCTCCTTCTTTTTTATGGCATCTTTAGAGGAAAGCGATCCCTAGACCATTATATGTTAGCGCTTTTTCTATTTTCCTACGTTATAAGCGGCTTCACAAATCAATATTTGCTTAATGCAGCAAGCGCTATATTTTATATAGTTCACTTGAGTATTGCATCAGTTTTACGTAAAAATTTGCCCCAAGAACGCCCTTCTCTTGAGAAAGTTCAGCACAATTCCGACAACATTGGACGAATACTCCTCAAAACCTGACATAACCTCCGGCGTTGACCGTTAGCACATATGTTATACTATAAATATCTGAGGCTGGAGGCATGATGGAATCTATTGATAACAATATCAAAAAAGCGACAACGTGGAAGGCACCCGCGTGTGTTCATGACCGCATCAGCAAAGACAACAATATTAATTTTTTACGGCTTTTTCTTGCGTATATGGTCGTGTTTTTTCATTCAGCAGAGCTATCGGGAAGTTCTTATCCTTTTTCAAAATTTTTCGATGGTGAGATTGCAGTATATGGTTTTTTTATCATAAGCGGATTTTTGATAATAAGAAGTTATTGGTCATCACCCTCTTTAAAAGATTACTATATAAGGCGATCTAAAAGGTTATTGCCAGCCTATTTTATTGTGGTAATTGGTTGCATTGTTTTTTTATCATATTATTCAAGCCTGTCGACATCCGATTATTTTAAGTCAAGCCAAACAATAAAATATTTTTTCTCAAATATTATATTTTTGAATTTCTTACAGCCTTCACTGCCAGGAGTTTTTGCCGAAAATAGACTTCAGGCAGTAAATGGTTCGTTATGGACAATAAAAGTAGAAGTCTGTTTTTATGTAATATTGCCTATCATAGGTCATCTGATGAGTAAGCTGAAAACAAAATTTCGAATGAATTTACTTTTGTGTTTTTTATATGTTTTTGGTTTGGCGTACAAATTTCTCTGCTTGCATATTGCCGAAAAAAGTGGGAACAAAATTTTTGTAGAACTTTCGCGTCAACTGCCTGGAGCTATACAATACTTTGCCGTCGGAATATTCTGTGCGGTCAACTATGAATTAATAAGAAAGTACGAAAAGTACTTAGTTGTTCCGGCGATAATTATAGTGGCCATTTATTACGCACTAGGTAACTGGTATTTATTACCCATTGGCTTAGGTGTAATAGTGATGTACATTGGATTTAATTTCAAAAGACTAAACGGTATAGGAAAAATAGGAGATTATTCTTACGGAGTCTATATTTTTCATTTTCCAATAATACAAATACTGACTTCATTAGGATATTTTAAGCTAAATAAGGATGTTACATTACTGGTGGTGCTAGGCTTAGTATTCAGCATCTCATACCTGTCGTGGCACTTTTTGGAGAAAAAAGTATTAAAAAGATAGTTCAAGACTAGCCCAGTGCAATGACCATTATCCTTCAGTCGCATGTGCAGTACAGGGTGTTTAGGGGGGTTAAATGAGGGTTGACTATCGGAAACGGTATCCGCATCACAGATACAGGGAAATAGTGGCTGAAGCGGCTAAACTTTATTTCTCTGTCGTATCATGGTATACTCTGCGAAGGACTTGATTAGTTACAAAATGCTGACAAGGAGTCAGAAATTGAACGCTTTTCCTCACACACACGCAACGCCGGCCGAATATGAGGCGGAACTCGTGCGCCTCTACATGCAGCAGTTGCAACTGGCGCACGACGACTATTTGCACTCCCATTCCCGCAACCGGGCTTTGATTCGGCGGCAAATCAGCATCTTCGAGCGCTGCCAGGACTTCCTGTTGGATGTGGAAACGTTTCTGGACTGGGGTTGCCGTCATGCTGCAGATGCCTGCATGGTGCGTATGCTTCGCGGCGGCGCCGTGAAACTCTACGGCTGCGATGTCGACGAAGGATCATACAAGGCGTTCTATGACTTTGCAGATCTGCAATATTCACAGTTGACACACGCTTGGCGATTGCCATACGAAGACAACCAGTTTGACGCAGTCTTTGGTAGCGGTGTACTTGAGCATGTGGCCAATGACTCCGAATCGCTGAAGGAATTGTATCGAATCATCCGCCCAGGCGGTCATTTCATCATGACTATGCTACCAAACAAGCTTTCATATACGGAATGGCTGAATCGTCGGCTGAAAAATCCGCATCACCTCCGCTTGTATTCGCTCCAGGAAATCCACTACATGTTCATGCACCATGGGTTCAGGCCCATGCGCTACGGCTATCACCAAATGATTCCAACGCTGTCGAGTCCAAAGGGAGGCATCTTCGATCTGCCGTTTGCTAACACACTGGTGGAGCGTCTCTTCTCCATGAATGGCGTACTAGAGCGGCTGTGGCCGGTGAACCGCATTTCGACCAACATCTTCATGGTGGGCCGTAAGGTCGAAGCCTTTCATGGCTAACTCGGCAACGCATAAGGCAGTGTGTAGACAGGGGATTCTTGATACGGTTTTGGGGCGTCCCCGGCTCTTGGTTTGCACTGAGACCTACACGGAGTAATTTATGTTTTGCAATGTTATCCTCGTAAATTGGAACCGAGCAATTGATACCTGTAGTTGCATTGATAGCCTTGAACAGACCGTCGGCGTAAAATGGTATGCAATAATATGTGAAAACGGATCATCGGACAACTCAAATATTGAACTGAGAAGATTTCTCGCGGAACGATATATTGAGCGGATTCGAGTAAATACAGAATTGGATATTTTTGACTATTTCAATGCAAATGATTTGAATGTGCCGCCGCGTGTCACACTTGCGTTGAGTCCATCTAATTTAGGTTTCGCGGGAGGATGCAATTTTGCTTGTCGGCACGCATTTCCCAGCAAAGAAGCAGACTATGTATGGTTTCTCAATAACGATACTGAAGTTGAACCTGATACTTTGTACCGGATTATTGAGCGTATAAGCCAGGATCCATCAATCGGAGTCTGCGGGTGTACCGTCATATACGCGCACGACAAGAAAACCGTACAAGTTTGCGGCGGTGCCACGTATCAACCTTGGACAGGCATTATTCGAGAAATCGGTCGAGGTAAAACCTGGCCGTTTAAAGTGGATGTTAGCGAGGTCGAAGCTCGTATGAGCTATGTGTACGGTGCTTCGATGTTAGTCACAAGCGAGTGCTTCCGGCAAGTTGCCCCAATGTGTGAGGATTATTTTCTCTATTACGAGGAAATCGACTGGGCCGAACGTGCACGTCGCGCGGGCTTTCGACTTGGATACGCCCCGCTGGCACTGGTTTATCACAAGGAAGGATCAGCACTAGGCTCTGGCAAAAGCGCGAGCCGCAGTATGCTGTCCGAGTATTATGGTATTTCCGGGCGTTTGATCGTTACCCGACGCTACTTCTCCTGGGCTTTGCCGAGCGTATATTTATTCTCATTACTTCAAATTTTACGGCGCTGCCTCCAGGGATACTGGCCGCGCGCACGTATGATGGCTGCAGTACTATTCGGGCTTAGACGGACTCCGCCGGAGGGGTAATGAAAGTGCGTTCACTTTTTGCTGCGATGGGTGTCACCGTTTTGTCGCTAATTTCGATGTCGACTCCGGCATTGCAGTGTGAAAAACCATCTGCCAACCTTGTTGTATCGGCTCAACCCAAACAGACCGTGGAATCTGGCACGTATTCCTGCCTGCTTGAAGGCGAGTCAGCAATTCATCTGGGCGGAAAACTGACGTCGTCTTTAGTTTATGGGCAGGGTTTCATTGAGGTTCGTTTTGTTAACTCACAGGGAAAACAGTTATGGGCTGCCCGTCGAGGCCCCTGGGTCGGAGTTTTCAGCGATTTCGCGCTCAACGAATCTTTTCCTGTCCCACATGATGCCATTCGCGTTAATGTAGTAGCAAAAATCGTGACTAATCGCAATGATGTTATAGGCAAGTGGAATATCATTGCCCCTACACTCTCACCAAGCGTACTAATCATAGGAGAAGCAGAAAAAAATACAGTGTTTTCTAGCGTAAAACGGGCTTACTGGCGTTTTTCAACCGTGCCAAAAGATGCGCGCGGAGAATATCGGGTGATGTTGCGTGACCCGTCTGGACAGACAGTGACAGAACGCATTATCAAAAAAACAGAACCTCAGACTGAAATTGATTTTGGAAAACTGCCAGTTGGCTATTATCAGATACATGCTATTTTCATCTCGGAACAAAATCATGTCGGCACTTGGACGAGCGCATTTGTCGTTCTGCCGGACGGTGAACCTCCCAATGAGTCCAGATTCGGTATGGATGGTGCGCTGAGTTGGCTAAGTACCCCCCCAAACGTAGTTGAGCGTTCAGTAACCATGATGCGCCAAGCGGGGGTTGGCACAGTAAGGGATCGTCTGAAATGGAGTCACGTACAGCCAGCGCACCAACGCACAAACTGGGGGCGTTATGAGAAAGTCGCCAAAACCATCGCACAAGCCGGAATGGAATCGGTTCAGGTCTTCAACGACGCTCCGGACTGGACACGTCCAGCAGGTTTCCCGCAAAAAGAATTCTTACCTCCTCTTAACGATACAGCGGCTTTTGAGTTTGGTCGTGCTTACGCGCAAGGACTAGGCAAAACAGTTCGTAGCGTTGAATATTGGAATGAGCAAAATACTTTCCTCTTTGCAGGATACCCATTCCAGTATGCCAGCGGATTAAAAGCTTTTTCTGCCGGAATCAAGTCGGTCGACCCTAACATCCGTGTTCTTATCGGAGCAGCTGCTGGCAGGCCCGGACACTTCTTTAAGGAAATCTACCGTAATGGCGTCGCCGACTTCTTCGACACCCGCAATCAGCATTTTTATGGAAACTCTCTCACCTACGGCATGAATATCGAGTTAGACAGCTTTTTTGACCAACACGTGGCGGCGCTGGAACGCGAAGGCGGAGTTGACAAGAAGCCTGGTTGGTTGACCGAAACGGGATATTCGCTGCACAGGGATAAGCACGGAGATTGGCGAGATGCTGAACGCAAGCAGGCAGAATACCTTGTCAAATCATACGCTATTGGTTTTTCCACAGGTTATGAGCGGGTTTTCTTCTTTTTTTGGCCTGAACTGGTCGAGGGCGACATATACACTTGGGGCATCGTACGTGAAGATCTTTCCCCGCGTCCGGCTTATCTCGCCCTGGCTCTTCTCACCCGACATCTAGCAGGGGCTTCCATTGTTGCCTCTGAACGCCATGGTACGGGGCGTACCGTTTATTTTCGCCGAGAAGACGGTAGTCTGGTTGCAGTCACTTGGGGGGGGGGAGCAGCAATCAATCGTTTGGGTACTGAAGTGGAAATCCGCGACATCTTCGGGCAACAACTGAATATTGCTTCACAAGAAGCAAATAGTTTGTCGCCACTTATGCTATCACGAATAGATAAGTTGCCTGCTCAGGCCCGGCAGCTAACCCTGCCGAAACAGCCACTACGCGGACCGGTACCTCTACGATTGGAAGCCAGATTGCGAATCAATGGAAAAGATCGGATACATCTTTCCGGCGACAAGGTTGCAATATCCGTTACCGACGGGGAAACTGTAGAAGTCAGCACACGAGTCTACTCAACAGGCGCTAAAGCCCCGGGGTTAACAATCGATTGCATCCCCGGCCCAGGATTTACGACTCTTTCCCCACCACGACATTCGTTTGAACTCCCCAATCCGGATGGTGAACTGGCCGTCTGTCGCTTTCTTGCCAAACTGGGAACCGTGGGCGAAAGTTACGTAACAGTTCAAGCTCGCAATGACAATGCCCGTGATGTTGTGCGTATTGCACTGGTGCCAGATGTCATCTCCACCGCAAACGCATCTACAACCCGCCCACTGATGCCAAATGGGAATTGCCCGCGTTGGACTCCCCGCCAATCGTCCAATCTCACCCTTTCAATCCAACCCACGGGCGATACGACGAACTCATGCAGGGTCAGCATAACGAGTCGCATCAACCGCCAAGGTGAATCATGGGCTTTCCCGAGCATAGCCATTTCGGAGAATGAATTCACCGAGGCTATCGGTTTGCGTGTAAGGATAACTGTCCCCCCTGAACATCCGTTGCCTCCAACGCCTTTAATGCTTCAACTGGTTGAAAAGAGCGGAGGCACATGGGTGATCGGACTACAAAAGCATGATGAAGGCAAAAACAAGATATACTCTGGCATGTTCAACCTTGCCAAGCCTGCTCCTTGGGCGCGCAGTAAGAATGCGCAACCGAACCTTGGCAGCGTGAAGGAAATCATGCTCGGATGGGGAGGACACAACGGAAACATCGGCCAGCGACACGGTTTCACGGTCGAAACAATAGATGTGCTCCAGAAGAGCCCCTAACATGAAACTAATCTGTAATCTTTCCATGCTAGGCTCTCAACCTACCGGCTTGGGAGTGTATTCTGCAAACTGTGTTTCAGGTCTAGCGAAGAGATTTGAACTCGACTTCATTGCAGGAACCGGCTTGATACCTCATGGTAATATTTTGGTCAAAGCTCCCAAATCCGTCGCCCTCTATAAAAGCAAGTTTGCCGGGTTGCAGCGCTACCTTTGGGCGCGTTCCTTACGTTTTGGTTCAGGTAGTCTGGTGTATTCGCCAACTCACCACGGGTTGCCCAACCAATCTGGACAAATCATCACCGTACACGATCTCATCCACCTCCACCTTCCTAGACAAAATCCGCAGGTCTACATCTATTTTCGTTTCCTGCTCCCACGGCTCCTGCAAAAATGTCGCGCAGTCTTTACCGTGTCCGAAGCAACGCGCCAAGACATCTCCCAATCGTATGGCTACCCCTTGGAACAGATCTTCGTTGTACCCAATGGGGTCGACACCACGGATTTTAGCCCAAATCCCGCCTTGCGTACCACCAGCGATCCCTACTTACTGATGGTTGGAGGACGTCATCCGCACAAAAACGTGCTTGAAGTACTCAATATGGCACCGCACTGGAAAAAGAACTACCGTCTGATCGTCGCCTCCTGCAGCCAAGGCAAATACCAACGAATGTTGAAACAAAAAGTGCTTGATCTTGGGCTAACTGACCGCGTCGTGTTCAAGGGGTATCTTGGGCATGATGAGTTGCTGTGCCTCTATCAAGGGGCAAGCGCCCTACTGTTTCCATCGCTCATCGAGGGTTTCGGCATTCCACCGCTCGAAGCGCTCGCATGTGGAACGCCGGTTATTGCCTCCGACATTCCATCGCTTCGAGAAGTGTTAGATGAAGCAGCCTGCTTTATAAAACTGGGTAATCGTCAGAGCTGGGCTGATGCTATCCATTCGCTTACCGACTCTTCCGTCGTCAAAAGCCACTTGACTGAAGGACAAAAAATATTGTCGAAGTTCACTTGGAACAATGCAGTGAATGCCCTTGAGTACGCATTGTTGAGTACTGAACCGCGTCTTGAAAACTCCCGGCGAAATTCTGGAATCTGCTGACAGATCAATCATGAATACCAATGAAACTACTATAGGCATAGTCATCCCAACCTATAACGGGGGTTCTGTATGGGAAAGAGTCGTGGAAGCCCTGCAGGCGCAACGTTCAGATTTCGATAAAATATTAGTGATCGACTCGGGCAGCACGGATAACACTGTCACAATAGCGCGAAAAGCGGGGTTCACTGTCAAAGAAATATTTTCTCACGAATTCAATCATGGTAGTACTCGAAATTCTGGCCTTCTCGAAATTGACTGCGACATCGTTGTTTTTCTCACTCAGGATGCAATACCTTCAGACAATGCCATTTCAACAATTGCCAAGGCATTTGACAATGAAAGTGTAGCAGTGGCCTACGGAAGACAACTTCCACGCGATGATGCGACTCCTGTCGCCAAACATGCCAGGCTGTTTAATTACGGCGAAAATGGGTACACATACGAATTATCAGATAAAAATAAATATGGCATTAAAACGGCTTTTTTATCAAATTCATTTTCTGCATATAAGACAAAGCATTTCATTGAGATTGGTGGGTTTTGTGATAACTCTATTTTTGCAGAAGATATGCATTTCACTGCCAAGGCTCTTTTATCAGGATATAAGGTGTGCTATGTTGAAAACGCAACATGCATGCATTCGCATAACTACTCGCCCATCCAGGAGTTTAAGCGTTATTTTGATATAGGAGTTTTTCATAAAAACGAATCATGGATACGTGAGACGTTTGGAACGCTGAAAGGAGAAGGAGCTAAATTTATCCTGTCAGAACTTTCTTTTTTATGGAAACAAAGAAGTTTTCTTTGGATTCTAATTTCTTTCGTCAATAATTTTTTCAAAATATTGGGATATAAAACAGGACTGCATCACAAAAAACTTCCTCGAAAACTGGCCGTTCATTTCAGCACATGCAAGCCTTATTGGAGCAAAACGCAATGAACTACTTTATTTTTGGGGGTTCAGGTTTTATTGGTTCGCACCTCGTATCCTGCATCAGAATGCAGGATACCACAGCTACCATTTATAATCTTGACATTGTCGAGTCCAATCATAACAACAGATCAATATTTAGCCATTGTGATGTTCGTAACCCGATAGAAATAGAACTGCCTGTTTCGTCTGATGACATTATTTTTAATCTGGCCGCAATACATCGCACCAGCGGATATCGTGATTACGAGTATTTTGAGACAAATGTTTGCGGAGCTAAAAATGTTTGCGCATTCGCAGAAAAACGAAAAATTTCAGCAATAGCGTTTACAAGCACTGTTGCCTCATATGGTGCATCGGAAGAATTAAAAGAGGAAACAACCCTACCAACTCCAAATACTCCGTATGGAATTTCAAAGTTGCTAGCAGAAAAAAACCATAAAATATGGCAAGCGCACGACAATGCCCGAAAGTTATTGATTGTCCGTCCGGGCGTAGCATTTGGAAAAGGTGAAAACGGAAATTTTACCCGTTTATATTGGGGAATACGTAGACGAAACTTCTTCTATGTTGGCCGAAAAGACACAATCAAGCCTTGTTTTTACGTTAAAGAGCTCGTACACTTCATACTAATGATGATCCGCAATCAAAAAGCCGGGACAGAATTATTTAATTGCACTTATTACCCTGCATATAGCATCGAACAAATAGTAGAAACCATCAAAAAGACAACCGGCTTAAAGCGAAAAACTATTAAAATAAATGCCTCACTACTTATCATTATAGCATCAATCATTGGCGCGTTAGGCGGAAAAAAGATCGGAATTCATCCAGAAAATATAAAAAAACTGATGATTTCCTCAAATGTTTCAGGTAAAAAACTCATTTCATCAGGTTATCGTTTCAAGTATACCTTCGAAGAAGCGTTGCTGGATTGGTATAATGATAACGATAAACAGTGTCTAAAGTAATATGACTTGCCAAGGATTTTGTAATGACTGCTTCCCTCCCTACCGGCAACAACATGCAAACTCGTACCAATGAATTTTTTCCTTGGCTCATTGTCCTGACCGGGCTGAGTTTCATGTATGTTCCCTCTTTTATTGATCTGTTCCAGGGTATCTGGCTTTCAGAGGATCAAGTTCATGGCCCTATCGTGTTCGCCATCTCGTTATGGCTACTCTATCGCAAATGGCCAGAGATGCTCGCTGCGAGAACCGAAGAGAGGAACTCTATTGTCGGCTGGCTTATCCTGATTATTGGTTTGCTACTTTATATCGTGGGCCGCTCGCAGAACATCACTCTATTTGAAGTGGGTTCGCTCCTTTGGCTGATGCTTGCTGCCGGCCTGATCCTACTTGGCCCACGCTCAGTCAAAGTTGTCTGGTTTCCTCTGTTTTTCATGCTGTTCCTGATTCCGCTGCCAGGCACCCTCGTCACTGCGGTTACGATGCCGATGAAGATTGCCGTATCTTACGTAGCCGAGCTGATACTTTACGGGGTTGGTTATCCAATTGCCCGTCATGGCGTCATTCTTCATATTGGGCAATATCAACTACTCGTTGCAGACGCCTGTGCTGGATTACATACCCTGCTTACGCTGGAATCGCTTGGCTTGCTTTATCTCAATTTGGTTCGACACGAATCATTCACTCGTAATCTCATTCTGGCGATTTTGATTGTACCTATCTCCTTTGTTGCCAATGTCATCCGCGTCATGGTGCTAACTTTAATAACTTACCACTTCGGCGACGAGGCAGGACAAAGTTTTTTGCACGGATTAGCGGGAATGGTGCTTTTTTTGAGCGCCCTTTTACTGATCATCGGCGCTGACGCGCTAGCACGCACATTTTTTGTCCGGGAAAAACCCGCCGAACAAATGTCCTCGTAAACACCGACTCATGTTTCGTAATATTTTCTGGATGGGGCTAAGCAGTGTTGTACGGTTGGGTACGGGTCTTATCCTGATCGTACTGATTGCTCGCCACCTCGGTCCTGAGGAATTTGGGCATTACATGTTCTGGTATGGGGCCACCTTTCTTTGCGCCCTGCTTGCGAACTTCGGATTGAGTACCATGCTTCTCAAAGAAATCGCGCAACATCCGGAAAGCGTGGCAAGTACCTTAGGGGAATCTCTTAGTCTGCGTCTCATGCTCTCCGCAGGCATTCTTTTGTGTGCGCTGGGAGGTTCAGTCACGGTGGATCGCCCGGCACTGCTTCTCACACTTTTGTTGGCGCATCTTGTAGAAATTGTCTCGGAAACGTTCTATATTGCATACCGTGCTGTAGGATACTATGCTCGCGAGTCCCAATTTGCCATGTGTGTAGCCGTCGTACAACTCGCTCTTGTCGTCACAGCAGTCTTAACAAATCAAAATACAGAGCTTATTGCCTTAGTCTATTTAGCGGGAAAAGTCGTACAGCTTTCTTTGATCCTTCCATTATCCAGGCGTATCTTCGGCGCATTTTCTTTACAGTCTGTTCGTGCCACATTCAGATTCGCAATGCGCGCCAAAGCTTATGCAATCGACCATATCTTGGGTAGCTTATTCGGAAATATAGACAGCATCATGCTCAGAGCGCATGTCGGCATAAACACTGTTGGTATTTATCAATCTGGAATGCGTATCTTCCAAGGAGGCGCTCAAGCTGCGCCAATTCTAGCCTATGTTTTTTTACCTGAAATTGCCAGACAAACGCTTTGTGAGAAAAAAAATCCACGTATAGTATTTATTCTACAAGGCACCTTCCTGTTATATGGCGTAATTTTTGGTCTCGTATTGGCTTACTTCCCAGATCAGATTGTCAATTTGGCCTTTGGAGAAAACTATAAACAGTTGGCTACATTGCTCCCATTTTTTGGATTACTTTTTTTTATTCGTTTCTTTACCGCTTCATGGGGCGTAATCTTAACCGCTACGGGTCATCAAGGATATCGAGCAAAAGCTACTGCTATTCACTGGATGCTTGCATTAACACTAGGAAGCTATCTCACATACAATTTGAACGCATATGGTTGGATAATAGCACTAACTTCAGCAAGTTTACTACTAGGCATACTCTTCATGATCCGAACAATACACACAAGCCCAGGTACGTCACCGGTATTCAGCATAGGCACACTCATCGCAGGAGGAATGCTTTTTGTCCCCAAGTTCATTTAAGGATAAAACTTTAACGATGCCGCTCAGTTTTCATTAACCGCTCAGTTTTCATTAACTTGACTTTCTTGCGACGAGAAAAATGTTAGTGCAAAACGCAGGCAGAAACCAAAACGTCTTTCTGATAAATTTCATTACCGCACTAATCCGGTTAGGGTTCGGGGCGTTGGTTGCATAAAAAGAGTTTAGGATTATCTCGTCCACAGAAAACGAAAAGTGTTTCAAATATTTTTTTATTTCACGAACGGAATACTCTCGAATATGTGAGAAATGCCCCAACTTTTCGTAGACCGAAGAGAAATTATAAATTGGTGTACCAAGCTCTCCTCTTAAAAAATACTTAACAATAGTGTCGAGCCTCCCGCCGTTAGGTGTAATGTTTCAATAGGTTGTTCACCCGGAAGGATGTGGGAAACTGGAGTTTGCAGACTTCACGCTCCCACAAGGAACCTTCCGAATGAACACCCAT
>JGI24702J35022_10000104_pt1 | contig 39441 bp, 28 predicted proteins | sample TergutTh196P4_FD_35022 | JGI IMG/M metagenome (IMG submission 35022) | reverse complement strand
AGAGACAGGGATTCGAACCCTGGGTACCCGTAAAGAGTACAACGGTTTTCGAGACCGCCCCGATCGACCACTCCGGCATCTCTCCAAAAATCGCCGCAAAAATACAAAAAAAAAGAAAATAATCAAAATATTGCAGAACTTTCTTTATGTCAGGGGGGAGTTATGTCGGGAGGAGTTATGTCAATTCCCCCTGACATGGAAAAATTATTGCCTATTTCGTCTGAAAAACGTACAAATTCACTATCTTTGCAACGATTTTCTGAAAGGGCAAACGAAAATGTACGATAATAAGAAGAACAATGGAAATTGTCAATCAAACGTTAAATAAATTGATTCCGATAGCTGAAGAGTTATTGGAAATGGAAATACCGCAGTTGGGTATGATTCAGGCCGGCTTCCCCTCCGAAGCCTATAATTACACAGAGGAGGGGATAGATTTTAACCGGTTGTTAGTGAGGAGTAAAGAATCGACCTTTTGTCTGATTGCCGGCGGCGACAGCCAGAAAGGAGATGGAATTTTTAAGGGTGATTTGTTAGTTATTGACAAATTAGCCGAGCCTTATGAAAATTCAATTCTTGTTTTTTCCATCAATGGCGAATTTACCCTGAAACGCCTGAAATATGGCATCGGTTTTATTGAGTTGGTTTCATCGAATCCTGATTATCCGTCCATCGTCCTGCGTGAAGGAGAAGAACTCCGACGTTGGGGGGTTTTGCGCTTTGCCATAAAAAAATTCTAATTCTGCAACCTGCCTTGGTTTGTTGTTAAAAAATTCTGATCATGTATGCATTAGTGGACTGTAATAACTTTTTTGTTTCCTGCGAGCGCGTTTTTAATTCGAGGCTCGAAGGGAAGCCGGTTATTGTGCTTTCCAATAATGATGGATGCGCTATTGCGAGAAGCAACGAAGCGAAAGCTCTTGGGATAGGTATGGGCGCTAATTTTTTTGAGATTGAGGAGCTTGTACGAAAACATGATGTGCAGGTTTATTCGACCAATTTCGTGCTTTATGCAGATATGTCGCTGCGTGTCAAAGGGTTACTTTCAAGATTCTGTCCGGAGGTCGAGGATTATTCTATTGATGAGAGTTTTCTTGATTTTAACGGATTTGATCACTATAACTTGAAGGATTATGGCGCTACAATTGCTAAAACCGTCAAACAGGGTACGGGAATACCCGTATCTGTTGGTATTGCTCCGACAAAAACGCTTGCCAAGGTGGCCAATCGCTTTGCGAAAAAGTATCCTGCCTATCAAAGTGTATGTGTGATTGATTCGGACGAAAAACGGATAAAAGCATTACAGAAGATTGAGATAGGCGATGTATGGGGTATAGGTCGGCAACATACCAAACGACTTGTGGCTATGGGTGTCAAAACAGCCTGCGACTTTACGCAATTACCGCAGGCATGGGTGCGCAAAAATATGACGGTTGTAGGCGAGCGCACCTGGAGTGAGCTACGAGGGTTACCTTGTATAAAAATGGAATTTGTAGCGCCTCCGAAACAGTCCATCATGGTTTCACGCTCCTTTGGGAAAATGATAGCGGATTATACGACGATCAGCGAGGCCGTTTCAACCTATACAAGCATGGCGGCGGCAAAACTGCGCAAACAAAAATCGTGTGCCAAATCCATGCTTGTTTTCGTCGATTCGAATCCTTTTCGCGAGGATTTAGAACAATACAGTCGGCATATCATCCTTAATTTGCTTGTTGCCAGCAATTCCACTCAGGAGTTGATACAATATGCGCTTGAAGGATTGAGAAAGATTTTCCGTCCCAAAATCCTTTATAAGAAAGCCGGTGTCATGCTCATGGATATATGTCCTTCAAACGTTGTGCAGGGCAATTTGTTTGATACCATTGATCGCAAGAAACATCACGACCTCATGGTTGTCATGGACAGGGTGAACGACTATTACGGACGAAACACGCTGAAAATTGCAGCCATGGGCGCCGGTCAAGCATGGAAGATAAAGCAGGAGCGTCTTTCCCCCTGTTATACGACACGCCTTTCAGACCTCCCCAAAACCGTCTGACCTTTAGCCGCGAGGTGCAGCCTTCTTAATAACCTTTTTATCCCCTTCGCTAATGTGCTTTTATAATTCATTCAGCAAAAGAGCTTTAGACTTAGCCAAACGATACGGTCGCAAGTCGGATGTCATTGAAATCGTACAGGAGATTTTAGACGAGCAGTATAAAATTACGGCTTTTACGCATCCGGACTGTCCGGTTATTACTGCCCATCCGGACATACAATTAGCCAAGTGGGGTTTGATACCCTATTGGGTAAAGACCGGCGAGGAAGCGTCGAAAATAAGGAAGATGACATTGAATGCACGCGCAGAATCGGTTTTCAACCTGTCTGCTTTTCGTGTTCCGATACTAAGCGGGCGATGTCTGATACCAAGTACAGGCTATTTTGAGTTTCAACATAATGGTAAAAATGTCGTACCGTATTATCTGTTTTTACGGGATGAGGCCATTTTTTCATTTGGAGGTATCGCTGAACGTTGGCGCAATCCCTCTACGGGAGAGACTGTACAAACATTCTCCGTTCTGACTACGGATGCCAACCCGTTATGTGCAACCATTCATAACGGCGGGAAAAACCCGTATCGTATGCCTGTTATTATCAGCAGGGAACAAGAAGAGCGCTGGCTTGACCGTTCGCTGAAAGCCAGTGAGATAAAAGAATTCTTCATTCCGTATGAAGTGGACAGGATGGAGGCATACCCCATTGCAAACGATTTCCTGAAAAGAAATCCAAAGGATCCTATTATCATTGAACCTGCAGCCTGAAAGCCGACCTACTGACCCGACGGACCCCCTGCATTAGCGGACCTCTTTCTTTTTTTAAATAAGGATATTGCGTGCATATTGGACGCAGGTCTTTACCTCTTTCACCTGATCAGACCATCGTTTGATCGGGTATTCCAATTCGATGTCCAAATAGATGGGCCATCCTTCTTTTTTAATCAGTAAAAATAATTCTGCCAATGGTACTTCACCTTGTCCCCATACCTGGTTTTCATCTGGTGCAGGTTCAGTTTTGGGGCCTGTTTTGTCTTTTAAATGAATACTAAAAATGCGGTCGTGGTATTTACGAATGAAATCACACGGATTCAAACCGGTTGATCCGAAATAGTGACCGGCGTCAAAATTCAGCATCACAGCCGGTGAGACAGCTAAGAACGGGTCAGCGCTGAAGCCTTCCGTCCCATATTGTGCGTGGTTGTGGAAGATGGCATACATACCATGTTTTTCAGCAAACGGGGCCATTCGTTTAACTGCCGCTTCTCCGATCTCTTCGCAAACGGCTTTAGCTCCCATTGCTTTGGCTGTGATGAACGCATAGTCCATTTCTTCATCCGACCATCCGGCCGGCGAAAACTTCACAATGTGCACTTCAATACCTGCATCATCAAACAATTTTTTAGCAGAGGCCACTTTCTCAGGGGTCATACCCACGCGGAACGCTTTCAGGTCAGCATTATATTGCGCTATGACGGCTTGGTCTTCAGGTGTCATTTCACGACGTCTCCCCTGTGGAGGTGCGGTTGCAGGAGTGGCGTTCTGTCGTGACCTTTCACCTTGTCGTTGACCTGCGCCTTGCTGTTGTCCTGCTTCAGCCTGTTGTCGGGCTGCAGCGGCAGCCCGTAACCTGTTCATTGGGTTTTCAGGCACCCCCAAAAATGTTTCGAGGTCGCCGCTCATCAATTCGATGGAGTTGATGCCTGTTTCCTTACAATATTTCACCATATTTTCCAAGCCGACAGGCATATTTCGCCAGCTATAAGTGATAGCGCCGATTTGTACGCCGCCGAATTTTGAGCCGAACTCATCAATCCCCGGAAAAGAGGGGGTGGTTGGCCCTGTTTGACATGATGTAACTATTGGAGCTATGGATACAGATGCTAATACGGCAGCTGATCCGCTCAAAAAACTACGTCTAGATAATTTGTCGTTCATTTCATTAAGTATTAAAAATTAGTATTATGTTAAAACTTCACATTAACGCCAAAACTGAAATTATTATATCCCGTACTCGCTTCGGCAAAGATACCAAGCCAGTTGGTCAGGTAAAAACGACCTCCTACATGAACATAACATTCTATTTTTGCCGTGTCTTTTTTAAAATTATATGTTCTGATGTTGAAATTAGGCGCGATGCCGACATAGGTATCAAGGCGGTCGACAAATTGATAATGCACATTCAGTCTGACCCCAAGGATATAGATTTTTTCGACCGCCATGCCTAATTTGTCTTTGTAATAGCCTCCAAAAAGGCCGCCACCAAGTGTGCACTCATCGACAAAAAGCCTTGTCAGCCCATATTCATAAAGTGCAGAAACGGCTGTTCTGTTATCATTGGCAAGTTTCACGCCAACGCTTGCACCTATCAAATGATTACCTTGTTCAAAAGCATATAAATCGGTATACTGCGCTTTCAGGGGGAGGCAACAGAAGGCAGCAAATAAAATAAGTGTTAATCGATTGGGGGGCATATTAATTATTATAATTATTAATGATTAATGGCGAATGGTTATGGTCTTCCGGTTTTACAAAACGGATATGTAGTACAACAATTTCGGAATGAGTGCCGATACGATAGGGGGGGCCGGCGCATCCCACTCCGGATGTGATAAAAAAATGGGTGTTTCCTTTCCGGTAATAACCGTAGGGACATTCATATACTAAGTGTAATAATAAAGAGTAGGGCCAAACCTGCCCGTTGTGTGTATGTCCGTGCAAAGCGAGGTCTATTTGATTCATCACTATCTCGTTCAACCGGTTGGGTTGATGATCGATCAGGATGACCGGTTTCATCGTGTCAACCTGTTGCATGAGGGAATGGATAGAAGCCCTGTTGCGGTGATTGGTGAAATCGTCTCTCCCGATAAGGTAAAAAGAAGAATCGGGTGGAGTGATGACAGAATCGACTAACAGGGTGATGCCCGCTTTTTCGATCCACCGTAACTTGGCAAAACGGTTCGCTCGGTATTCGTGATTGCCTAATGTCATATATACGCCTAAATTTGCTTTCAGTTGTCGCAAGTCGTCTTCTATGTGTTGTTTCTCCGCAAAACGGGATTCATAGTCAATGATATCCCCTGGTATGACAACCATATCCGCATTTTGTTGGTTACACAGTTCTACGGCATATTGAACGGTTTTTTTACGGATCATTTCGCCGATGTGCCAGTCGCCGGCAACGACAATGGTAAGGCTATCGCGTCCCTCAGCATATTTAGGAATAGTGATATAGACATGTTGAACAGTAGGATAACGAACATTACCGTATCCGTAAATCATCAGACCTGCGATCCCGAATGTCAGGAAGAAAAACAGGAAGATTTTGGTTTTTTCCCAATAGAGGTTAATATACATGGGATACCACGCCCATCGTTTATTTATCAGACGAAAAAATTCAAATACAAGCAACATGAGCGTTAAATACATTGTTGCAATATACCACGTATTGCAAATCAGCATCAAAGGTAAAAAGACGTTATCGGGCAGATAGTCGTAAAACAGATAACCTGTAAAAAAAATAGCAATTTCAAGTACAAAGATTAACACAAACGGTATCTGCCACCTTTTCTTTTGGGGAAGCGCCTGATGTCCGCGCCACAGGATATAAGCGCTAAACACTATCTGCCCGAAAATAGATTGAAGAAATACGTTCATGTTTTTACAGGTTTTATCGCGACAAAGATAGTAAAATATAATATTACTTCAAAAAAGAACACGTTAAAACTACGATCTCACTGTGGGAGCCTATACGGAACGGCGGCCCCCAGAGCGCCAGACCGGATGTGACATAATAATGTGTTTGGTCTGTTTTTTTATACCCGTAGCTTATCTCGAAGAGATAGTCTGTGAGGTATTTGAGGGGGATGATTTGTCCGTTATGCGTATGCCCGCTTAGCTGCAGGTCGGCTTTAATCTGTTGCGCTTCGTGCAGGTTATGTGGTTGGTGGTCGATGATTATGAGCGGTTTGGTATTGTCGATAAGTTTAGCCCAATCGTTGGCCGGCAACCGGTTTCGGTTGCTGTGGTCGTCGCGTCCGACGATTTGAAGTCCGCAGGGTAGCGTGACTAACGAATCTTTAAGGAACTGAATGTTCGTTTTTCGTAAAAAGTCCCTGCAGGCATTGACACCGCTTATATATTCATGGTTACCGGGCGCCATATAAATACCTAAGCGTGCTTGCAGGCGGTTCAATTCTTTATCCATCTCCTGTGTGACAGCAGGTATGACACTGTTATCAAACAGGTCGCCTCCGATGAGGATGATATCCGGTTTCTCTGCGTTAATAAGGTCTATATCGCGTTTAAAGCGGTTTTTACCTGTTCCGAAACCTAAATGCCAGTCGCTGACGGCTACAATTTTCAAGTGGTCCGTATTGACAAGGGGCTTGTTGACAGACAGGTTAATAACTTGTTTCTTCGGGTGTTGATAATTGATGTATCCATAAATCAACAGGCTGAAAGTGAGAAACAAAGAAATGTAAAACCCATAATCGAACGAACGGTTGAAAACTTTTATCAAATCGGTACAAGCAAGGGTGATGACCATATAAAGGATAAAGACAAGCCATCCTGTACCTATTTGATATAAAACATGCCCCAATGTAAAAGGGATTTGTTTGGAATTACGAAAAGCAAAAAAAGAAAGAAACAACAGGGAACAGATCAGGTACACAACGCTGAAGCAGCAGCGAAAGGCAAAAGAAAGATGTCCGAGGGCTTGTAACCCCCGGACAAAGACATAAATGTTACCCAGAATATATCCGGCTAAAATGAATAAAAAGAATAACGACATACAGCGTTTTTTTACTTTTTAGGATAGCCAACCGGATTATTGAGTATCAACAACTGCTTATCAGATAATTTAAGCGCTTTTGTCAGTTCCGTTTTATCCATGGTGCCACGCGGTACGGTCACTAAACCGACTGCTGCACAGAAGATATTGATGTTCTGGTTGACGATACCTCCGTCCATGGCTGCTGTCAGGCGAGTATTTTCCGAATCAGGGTTGCCAAGTTTTTCAAGATTGGCGACAAGGACAATACTCATCGGCGCTGTGGCTGCAAAATCTTGCGTTGCTGCTGCGGCTTTTCTGAAATCACCTGCGGCCACTCCTTTTAAGGTATGGTTGGCTGCATCGTACAAATAAGCGCCGTTTTTATTGATGACATACACATCAATTTCCTGGCGGTTCATAGCTGAAGGGGCGGTACGTTTTCCATCTGTGCGGTTAACGCCGTTTGCCGCCCACAATAAATCAGACAGGTCCTGTAAGGAGAGTTCCTTCGTGTCATATTCGCGTATGGATTGCCTCTCGGATAATGCTCTCATAAAGTTAGAACCACGATATATGTCCGGTTCATTCAATTTAATATCCTGCAATCCTTGCGAAAACATGCTTATGGTTGCCATAAGCGATACGGTCAAAATGATAAAAATTCGTTTCATAAGACAATAAATTTAGTTGAAAATTTAATTAATAATCCGTGATTGGTTTGTATTTAGGAACTAAGGCTTTAATCACGCTCCAGCCTATCAGATAGGCGACGGCGCAAATGCAGAAGATGATAAAATATCCGGCCGGTTTGCCTTCGAACCCCATGAACTGCATATTGGAAGCTTCTGAATATGTAAACAGTTTACCAGCTGATTTTTGCAGGAAGAAGGAGCCTAATCCGCCGGCCATTCCTCCGATACCGGTAATTGAGGCAATAGCCACTTTGGGGAACATATCGCCAATGGTTGAAAAAAGGTTGGCCGACCACGACTGGTGTGCAGCGCCGGCCAGGGCAATCAGAAGGACAGGTATCCATGCGACAGTCCTGCCCATTGTGGGTTCGAAATGAAAGGCAAGCGGTTGTGCCAACAAGACAAAAAGCGGGAAAAATGCAAAGATGAGCATGGCTTTCATGCGTGCTGCATACGGGTTTGAACCGGAGCGGTTGATAAAGATGGTAGGTAGTTTGCCGCCATAAATTGACAATAAAGTGACGATACCATATAACGTAAAAATCAATCCTGCCCCTAATCCATCGGTTGTTTTGATAGCAAACTGGTTGTAAAGATAGGACGGCGTCCAAAACAGAAAGAACCACCACACGCCGTCGGTCATGAATTTACCGAAAGCAAACGCCCATGTCTGCTTGAAAGTAAAGCATTTCAGGAACGGCATTTTCTTTTCCTCAGCCACAACCGGTATGACTTCCGCTTCCGTTTGTTTATCCTGCTCAATGTAGTCTAATTCGGCTTTGTTGACATGTTTGCTTTTCTGGGGTGTGTTGTACAAAAACACCCAAAATCCCATCCAAATGAAGCCTAAAGCGCCAATAATGATGAAAGCCATCTCCCATCCGAAGGCTTTAGCTAAGGGAGGAATAGATAATGGTGCAGCCAGTGCGCCTACTGATGCGCCTGTATTGAAAATCGCAGTCGCATAAGCGCGGTCTTTTTTCGGAAAATATTCGGCTGTCACCTTGATAGCTGCCGGAAAGTTGCCCGCTTCGCCTAAGGCAAGCACGCATCGGGCAATGATAAAGCTATACATACTCACTGTTGATATCACAACAACTACATCTCCTGTTGCTTTTACTAAATCGGCAGCGGAGCCCAAGCCTACCCATGCTTCTGTAAAAATGCCGCAAACAGCATGTAAGCAGGCGCCTAAAGACCATACGCCAATAGCCCACAAGAATCCTTTTTTAGTGCCTATCCAGTCGATAAACCTGCCGGCAAAAAGCATACAGATAGCATAAGCCAATGAGAAAATACTTGTGATATTCCCATAGTTATTATCGTCCCAATGAAACTCAGGCTTGATAAATTCATCCCATGTCAGCGATAAAACCTGACGGTCGAGATAGTTAATGGTGACAGAAACAAATAATAGACTGCAAATTACCCACCTCCAGTTAGTGAGTTTTCCCGATGTTTGTGGTAAATTGTTCATAATGTTATAGTTTTCAGTTTTTTTTACTTCGTAAAAAGACATATTTTTTAACACGTTGGTACGTTCAGTTTTCAGTTTTTCACCTTAAAACGCGCCCCGATCCGTCGCCTTTCATCAGATTTTCTACTTCGGTTACTGTCACGAGGTTGAAATCGCCATAAATTGTATGTTTCAGGCACGAAGCAGCTACGGCAAAGTCTAATGCTTTTTGGTCGTCGCCGGGGTACGTGATAAGCCCGTAGATAAGTCCGCCCATGAACGAATCACCGCCTCCCACACGGTCGACAATGTGTGTGATGTCATACTGTTGTGATATTTTGAGCGAGCCGTCCGAATAAAGCACACCGCTCCAGGTGTTATGATTCGCATTGATAGCGCCACGTAGTGTGACAATCATTTTCCTGCAGCGCGGGAAAAGTTTCATCATTTGGGTACATACGGATTCAAATGCCGCTGCATCTACTTCGCCGCCTGTTGCCGTCACATCAAAACCTTCAGGTTTGATACCGAACACTTTTTCACAGTCTTCTTCATTGCCTAAAAGGATGTCGCATCCTTCCACTAAAGTCGGCATTACTTCGGCTGCTGTTTTGCCGTATTTCCAAAGGTTTTTGCGATAGTTAAGGTCACACGATACGGTTATGCCCATGTCATTGGCGATTTTTATCGCTTCCCGGCAAACATCGGCTGCCCCTTGCGACAAAGCGGGTGTTATGCCTGTCCAATGAAACCATTGCGTCTCTTCAAAAATCGTTTTCCAATCGATCATCCCTTTTTCGATAGTTGAGATAGACGAGTTTGCACGGTCATAGATTACTTTCGAGGCGCGTGCGACTGCTCCTGTCTCCAAAAAATAGATTCCCAACCGTTCGCCGCCGCGTATTATTTTGTCAACACCAACGCAATGCGAGCGCAGATTCATCAGGCAAGCGTCTGCAATATCGTTTTTCGGCAGACGTGTTACAAAATCTGTTTCAATTCCGTAATTTGAAAGGGAAACAGCCACATTCGCTTCGCCTCCTCCGAAGGTGGCCGTCAATTCTTTTACCTGTGAAAAACGCAGATTATCAGGCGTTGCCAAACGCAGCATGATTTCTCCAAATGTAACAACTTTCTTCATACTTCCTTTTTTATTACTTCAATCACGCTCCAAAGATAAGTAATAATTATCATTATGTCATACAAATGTTTAAAAAGGCGCTAAAACATCCGATGGTTGGGTGATAAAATCTTCATGACTTCTTAGCGGTTGCATTTGGGTATTTGAAGTAGTGGGGAGCACATTCATTTTTGATGAATACTCCCTGTTGATGCCTGATTCGTTGAGGTTTTCAAAGCGGATATAGATATTTCTAAAGGATAGCCATAAATCGCCGATAGGCCCGTTACGATGTTTTGCAACGATTATTTCGGCTAGTCCGGTCAGGTTTCTGCCGTTTGAATCTTCTTTGAGGCCATAATATTCGGGGCGATGAATGAAGCATACCATATCGGCATCCTGTTCGATAGCGCCCGATTCGCGCAAGTCGGACAGTTGGGGTCGTTTACCTTCGGCGCCTGCGCGTCCCTCGACGGCGCGGTTCAGTTGTGAGAGCGCGATGATAGGGATGTTAAGTTCTTTTGCTAATCCTTTCAACGAGCGTGAGATCATGCTCACTTCCTGTTCGCGGCTTCCATAGGACATGCCGCTTGCATTCATCAACTGTAGATAGTCGATTATGACGCATTGAACGTTGTGTTCTCTAACTAACCGGCGCGCTTTTGTTCGCAACTCAAAAATTGACAGGCTGGGGGTATCGTCGACATATATAGGTACATCGTACAGTTCCTGTACTTTAATGTCTAATTGTTCCCATTCGTAAGCTTCGAGCCGTCCGCTTTTTATCTTCTCGCCTGGTAGTTCGCATACATTGCTCATCAGTCGTGTAACCAATTGCAAGTTGCTCATTTCGAGCGAAAAAAGCGCAATAGGTGTTTTGAAATTGACGGCCATATTTTTTGCCATGGACAGTACAAAGGCTGTTTTACCCATCGACGGTCGTGCAGCGATGATGATCAGGTCGGATTTTTGCCATCCGGAAGTGATTTTATCCAAGTCGATAAATCCGCTGCTTAGTCCGCTTAACCCTTCTTTTTTTCGTGCGGCAAATTGGATGGAGCTTATCGCTTCGTTAATGACAGGATTAATTTGTATGGCCTCTTTTTTGATGTTACGTTGTGATATTTCGAACAGTTTGCCTTCGGCTTCCTGCATTAATTCGTCCACATCAATCGTTTCATCGTATGCTTTACCTTGCACTACTCCGGAAAATCTGATCAATTCGCGTGAGAGGAACTTTTGGGCGATGATTTTTGCATGGTATTCAATATGTGTCGCACCTGTAACATTCTCTGTCAGTTCGGACAGGTACAGTTCTTTTCCGGCAGCTTTCAGATTCCCGTTTCTTTTTAACTGTTCGGCTACGGTAAGCAGATCGACCGGTCGTCCGTTTAAATTCAAATCAACGATAGCTTCAAAGATCAGTTCATGTTTTTTATCATAAAAACATTCCGGACGTAATATCTCGCTAATTGTCGAGAAGGCGTCCCGTTCAAGCATCAGAGCGCCTAACACAACTTTTTCTATATCTAAAGCTTGGGGTTGTATTTTACCTGTCTCCGGTATAACAATGGTTTCAACGCTTTTCTTTTTGTCTGTTTTTACTTTTTCTATTGCCATAATCTATTTTTTGAAGCGTCAAAAGTACACGATTCTCGTCGAAAGTCGACACTTCCGATGAAAATAGTTATGAGCATCTTTTAAACAACCGGCTTATTGGCCTATAAATTCAGCCAGATCACATGTTTCTTCTTTTCCTATGGAATGGATCAAGATGAATTGGTCGGGATATTTCATTTGTATGAAAGAGATATATTGGTGTATGGTGTTGACATACATTCCGGTATTCTGAGATGTATATAATCTTATTTTTGCTAAAATCAAGTATTTGATGTGGTTACTTTTAATTTGGTCAAGGAGCACATCCGGGTTTACTATTTGATAACTGATGCTACTATCGTTGACAAATTGTTTTAAAAACGAATCATACTCAAATGTGTAGTTGAAATTATTTTCATCTAAATAATCATTCATATCTTGCCTGAAAAATTTCCTGTTTATTTTATATACAACAGCGACCTGAATCTCTTTCTCATTGATCATGAATTTCCCATTTTGTTTCGTTATAAAAATATTCTGAAGATAAGGCGATAATCCGGCTAACAGATGATAGTTTGTTCCCCTTTCGACGACAAGAAAAAGATAGTCGTTTTTATCGTTCAGGCTTGATTCCGTTATTTCGTGGATGTTTTCATAAGGGACATTGAAAATGCCAAGGAAGGAACGACCGGTATAAACAAACGAAATTGAAGGTTTCCGACTGACAACAATCGCATCTTTATCAAGGTTTTGGTCTGTCCAACGGCTCATTTTGACAAAGTTTTCCCAATCAGGAGTCAATCCGTAGAGGTCATTTCCTAATAAGTTTTGTTGCAGAATAGGGATATTCCTGCCGATTCTATTTTTTGCATGTATACCTGTTCCTGTTAACAGCGCAACTATAATGACCGGATAAACAAATGTTATTTTCTTAATCCGTTTATCTGTAAAGTAATAGTAGAAGCTGCCTAATAAAAACAGTAAAATAAACGGGTAGTAAACCATAATAAACCTGTCCTGGGCCCATAGCTTATGCAGGAGCACAAAATTGGCTAAAATCATTGCTCCCGCATACAATCCTGTGAATTTGAGGACTTTATTTTTCCTGAATACGGTAGCTAAGCCAATGAAAAACAGCATATAAGCCAACAAACTTAATACGGGAATTTCTTCTAAAGGCAAGTCGGAAGAAGAGCGAAACCCGAAATATTTGAAAAGAAAGCCGGACAGGAAAATATGTGAATTTTGGGTCACCCGTTTTACAAGTCCTGAGATATCTTCCGCACCTTGTTCGGGATTGTAGGGGTTTTTTGCTAACAGCGTTTCAAAACTCTGTACGGATGCGCCTTCAGGCCAGATAATGGGTTTTGATGTAAAAAGGATGCAAAAGAGGATCGTGAAGATACAAACGATATAAAGAAGGTCTTTCCAGCGATGTTCTATGATGAAATAAAGCATGACGATACCGATGGTACAAAATCCCAAGGTACGCGTCAACCCCATGCCTATGATTAAAAGTGAGATGGTTACATACTTACCCCAATCTTTTTTGAGCGTATAAACCTTCTCGTTGCGCCAGAAATACATTGAGAAAAAATAGAAGAACAGGGATTGCAAGAACATATACAAGGGTTCGCTATACGTATAGCTGGCAAAAAAAAATACATACGGATTGATACTGACTAAGAACAGCGCGGGTATCAGTATTATGGCCGGGACAACACGTTGAAACCCTTTATAAAAAAACCAGAGAGAAGCGACGAGAAAGATAGTAGACAGCAGTTTTAGCATGATAAGTCTGACGCCAAAGATGCCCACTAAAGGAGATAAAATGATGGGATAGAGCGGGCCGTGATGTCCGGGGTAGGTAAAGTATTTCCAAAATTGATCCGCGGCAACGATATAGTCACAGTCGTCGCCACTGAGGCTTACTTTTGCGTCGAACAATAAGATACTTGTGATAGAAGCAAGCAGAATCGATATAATAGCTAATTTTTTTTCGTTCGTTATAAAGAACCGGTTCAGTTTTTCAATAAGTGTCATATTTCTAATATTTTAAGGAGTTCGTGATATTGTTTAAAAAGCAGCCATTGTAAATTCAGATAAATTTTATTTTTCTGGCTGCAAAAACGCACATTTTAATCAGCAGCCAACCATGTCGGAAGCGGCTGATTTGCGTGGAACCATATTCTCTGTCCTTATAACGGACAATGATTTCGGTTATTTTCATATTCAACTTGGCAGCGCCGAACAAAAGGTCGAAATCACCGAAGGGGTCGAAGTCGCCGAAGTAACTTCGGTTATGACTGATGCTCTCATAGTCTTTTCTGAACAGCACTTTCGTACCGCAAAGGGTGTCTTTAAGCGGCTGGCTTAGCAAATACGAAAAAAGTACGCCGAAACTTTTGTTGGCTATTAAGTTCAGTAAGCGCATGGCTTGTTTTTCCATGGGATAAACTAAACGGCATCCGTTAATAAACTCTCCTTTGTTCATTTTCAGGGCTTCATAGAACTTGGGCATATCTTCGGGCGGCGTCGTCAGGTCGGCATCTAAAATAAACAGGATATCGCCGGTGGCTGCCTCGAAACCGTCGCGGACGGCGTTGCCTTTTCCCTTGCCCGATTGAATCAGGACTTTTATATTTTTATCCGGATAAGCCTTCTGAACGCGAAGCATTTCATCAAATGTATGGTCGGAAGAATGGCCTTCGACAAATACAAATTCCTGTGAAGCGCCAAACGAAGGCAAACGTTTGACGGCATTTTCGATATTCCCTTTTTCATTCCGGGCAGGAACGATGATCGAGACGGAATAATCGCGGTCGATGCTTCTTGTCACGGGTCGTGCTACCATAAATGTAACTAAGTTCAACTTGTTTAACAACGGCAGATTAGCCAAGAAGCGATTAAAAAAAGCCGATATGAAGGGGATATAACAGGGGCACATGATTTTTCTTTCCGCTTTCACAAGTTCGAATCCCGTCATATGAAGCAAGTTTTGTATATCCTGTGTCGATAGCCAGTTCTGATTCGGTTGTTTTAATTTCAACCTGAATCGTTCAGCTAATTTAAGCGCAGGCTCCCACAGGAAATTATAGTTGGATATGATAATCTTTGTTTTTTCGTGACAGACCTTTTGAAGACATTCGAAAGCTTTCTGGACGTCCCATAACGACATAGTAAGGTCGGACATTATGATGTAATCAAATTTTTCGCTTAATTGAAGGGTTTCAATGTCGTCTATTAGAAAGGTATGTTCGGGGAAAGATTCGTTAGCAATTTTTATCATTTCTTCGGAAAAGTCGATACCCACTCCATACGCTGGTTTTACAGCGTGTAGCAGTTCGCCCGTTCCACAACCTATTTCCAGCACGCTGCTACCTGCCGGAATGACGAAAGAGAAGTATTTTTCCAGCGACCGGTTGTAATACTTCCTTTTCTTTTTCCAGCGTTGCCGTTGAGACGCTACGGAGTTGAAATAGTTTTTAATGACGTTTTTATCCAATGTTGTATGCTTCAATTCGTTGTGCAAAGATACTTTTTTTCTATTTATGGACGAGAAAAACCGGAAATTTTTTAGAATCCTTTTTAAAAAAAACTTTTTTTATTGGTTGTCTTTGGTTTTTTGTGAATTTTTATGTACGTTTGTTCTCTTTTAAAAGAAGTATTTATGAGGGTTTGGGTTAAATGTACAGGAATTATTTTATTGGTACCGGTAGCATGCCTGCTTTTGGTCTCAGTATTGTTATATGTCCCAGCCGTACAAAATGCGGTAACAAAGAAAGTTATGACCGGTCTGTCGGAATCGACAGGATTGAATATCGACTTCGAGCGTATTCAACTATCATTTCCCCTCAATCTCTCGGCCTGTAAAGTATTTGTTACAAGCTCGGAAAATGATACGTTGGCTTATTTAAGCCGGTTGTCGATTGGCGTCCGGCTTGAGCCTTTGTTAAAAGGGCAGATTTCGGTATCAAAATTCCATTTGACATCGCTTGAAATTAATTCCGGAAGTTTATTCGACGGATTGGTTATCAGAGGGAAAGCGGGCAAAGTCAGTCTTAGTGCGGATTCAATAGATTGGACAAGCGGGCGTATCGAACTCAACAGTCTATCATTATCCAATGCAGACCTCGATGTATTTTTTTGTGACACAACAGAAAGTACCCTCGATGCGTTTAATGAGACTGACCAAAACCTGCCTTCCGATACAACCGGCTCAGCTTTTGATCTGATTATAGACGCAAAAAAAATTGAGTTGAAAAATATTGGGTTTTCCCTTCGGATGCCTTACGATTCGGTTTTTGTGCATACGAAAGTGGAGAAGGCAGTTTTAGAGAATGGATTTGCTGATATTGGGGTAGCAGCGTATGGCGCTGCCGGGTTTCTCGCAAAAATTAATGAGTTATCTTACGCCACAGATACAAAAAAGGCGTCGCCGGGTTTGGACCCTTCCCATATTTTTATGACTGACCTTGTCCTTGCTGCTGATACATTATATTATAATAACGAGGGGACAATGTATGCGACGATAAAGGAATGTTATGCCAGGGAACGATCGGGTCTTATCGTAAGATCCATGACCGGGCGCTTCCTGATGGACAGCCTGCAACTTATAATACCGTCATTTGAGTTGGCAACAAACGCCTCAACCCTTCATTTACAGGCGCAAATCCCATGGTCGGTCTTTCCGTCCGCTCAATCTGTTGGCGGGGACACACAATCTGTGCATGCAAAGGCTTCCATTCACAAAAAGGATATGCTGCTTTTTTTAGGGAATACATCAAATGCAATACCGGTCGATTTTCCGGAAACAGCGCTTGCTGTTGAGGTTGATGTGTATGGTGATAGGACGGATATAACGCTAAAGAAGTTGGAAGTCGTACTACCAGACGCTTTCAATATCCGATTGGAAGGCGCTGTCACCTCAATTGACGACGAACGCCTGCGTTCCGGAAGGATTGATTACTCCATAAGAACACAATCGGTGGGTTTTGCATCCGGTCTGTTGGCCGAGATGCTGCCGTCGGGATTTCAAATGCCGGACATTTTAAGTTTGACAGGTCATCTGACGATAGATAAGGGGGAATATACTACAAGTACCATAGCCAACGAAGGTGACGGGAGCATCAGGTTGTCAGGCAGTTATGATATTTTAACAGACAATTATAATGTGTTTTTGTCGGTAGACAGTTTAGAGCCGGTTCATTTTATGCCCGACGATTCAATTTTATGGGTTTCAGCTGTAATTCGTGCAAAAGGGCAGGGTACAGACCCGTTTCATTCTGCCACACAATCGGAAATAACGGGCCGGATTAACGAGATACGGTACGGCAGTTCATCGTTAACGGACGTCACATTCTCCGGCAGTCTGAAGGATAATCAGTTACAGGCCGAAATAGCGAGTGATTTCCCATTGATAAAAGGGCATCTTTCCGTCGATGGGACGATTAAAAAAGACACGGTGCAAGGAATTTTGATCATTGACGTCGATTCGCTTGACCTTTACGGGTTACAGTTGACGGAGACGCCATTGTCGACTTCCTTTCAGCTGTTCTCGGAGTTTGAGACGGATCTTGCCAAGTCGCATTCGCTTGATATAACATTAGGAAACTGGATTCTGAATATGGATACCCAGACCATACAGCCAAAGATGTTGACATTGGATTTTCGGTCGAACCCCGATACGACGCATGCCTCTTTATATGCGGGTGATATGAGTGTCATGTTAACCGGAAATACGGATGTAGAAACATTTTTAAGCAAGTTAACGCTTTTTACGAAAGAGGCACAGGCGCAATTTGCACCTAACTCGACATTGGATATACAGATGTTGCGCCCTTATTTCCCGGATATGTCACTGCAGATTCAAGCCGACCGCGATAATACAATCTCTCAATTATTACAGGATTACAATGCGTTTTTTGACAGGTTTTGGTTGGATGCGACCCTGTCGCCGGAAGAAGGCCTGAAGTTAAAAGGCAGTCTTTTTGCCTTGGTAAAGGACACCTTTAAAATTGATACGATACATCTGAATGTATGGCAAGATACGTTAGGGTTGTTATATGAAGTCGGCGCAGTGAAAAATCGATTTCGCGATCAGGAAGCTTTCAAAGTGAATATGAACGGTTTTGTTCGTAGAAATGAAGCGGATATATTTATGTCATATAATAACAGCATCGGCGAAAAAGGGTTGTTTCTCGGCATCAATGCAAGACAAACATCCGACGGATATACTTTTCGGTTTTATCCCGAACAACCGGTAATTGCCTTTTTGCCATTTACTATCAACAAAGACAATTATTTCTATTTTAAGAGCCTGAGCGATATGGAAGCCGATGTGCGTTTAACAGGCAGTTCCAATGCTTCAATTTGGATTTATTCCGATTATCAGGATAACTGCATGAATGATCTGATGGTTGAGTTTAATCATTTGAATCTGGAAGAGATTTCGGGCAAATTCACAGTTTTACCGCCAATAAAAGGTCTTTTTAACGTAGCGTGCAGATATATGCCGATGGAGAATTCGTTTATGGTTGTTGCCGACGGAAATGTTGATAACTTTTACTATGACCGCACGCCTATCGGCGATTTGTTGATTAACGCCTCCTATCTTCCCGTAAGTAAGGGAACGCATCAGGTTGACATGCACATTTTTCATGATTCGAAAGAGGTGTCTTCGCTTACGGTCACCTATCAGGAAGGACGGGATGAGAACACGTTAGACGGTTTGATAGCAGTGAACCGGTTGCCGTTACAACTCATCAATCCGATGATACCTGCCCAGATGGCCCGGTTATCCGGCGAGTTGAATGGAAAATTTGATATTGCAGGTACTGACAGTGATCCTGTATTAAGCGGTTCATTGCAATTGGATAAGGTATCGGCTTACGTCGTTCCCGCCTCAACCACCCTTATTTTTGACGACCAGCCCATTCATTTGACAAAGAATAAACTGACATTGGATAAGTATAAGATTTATACCTTGAAAGACAATCCTTTTGTGATTGAAGGCACTATCGACGCCACGAATACAAGCCGTCCGGTTGTCGACCTGCGGATGTCGGCCACTAACATGCAATTATTTGATTCGAAGCGAACTGCCGAGAGCCTTGTGTACGGAAAATTATTTGTGAATTTCAATTCAACCCTGAACGGGCCGTTAGAAGCCTTACGTATGAGAGGAACCATGCGTGTACTCGGCAACTCAAATTTCACCTATGTGATGGCCAATTCACTATTGGATGTAGAGGATAATTTCGGCGATCTGGTTACTTTTACTTATTTTGCTGATACCTTGCCCCGCCGGACAGACCGACCGTTATACCCGATTGGAGGTGCGCGCGGCGCGGCGGCTGCTACCGGTACCGACATGCTTATGACAGTCAGTATAGACCCTGTTGTGAGGGTTAGGGTCGATTTGGACAAGGAACAAACGAATTATGTGGAGGTGAGAGGCGGCGGTAATCTATCCCTGCAATATACGATGCAAGGCGACTTGAGGTTGAGTGGACGGTATACCCTCTCCGACGGTACAATCCGTTATGCAATCCCTGTCATCCCCTTGACGGAGTTTTTCATTAAAAACGGTAGTTATGTCGATTGGAGCGGCAATCCGATGAATCCTTATCTGAACATATCGGCCTATACCCGCGTTCGTTCATCGGTTAATTTTGACGGGCAGACGCGGAAAGTAGATTTTAATACCGGCATACAGCTTCGGGATAATCTGGAGGATGTGTCTGTCCAGTTCCTGCTCGAAGCGCCGACAGACGCTGCCATGCAAAACCAGCTGACGGCGATGGGCGTCGAAGAACGAAGCAAACAGGCTGTCAGCCTTTTAGTGACGGGCGTTTATCTGGCGGGAGGAGGTTCGGGAATTGAAAATATGGATGTTGGAGCGGCTTTAAATAGTCTGTTACAACGTGAAATAAAAAATATACTCGGCAGCATGTTAGGCGATGTGCCGATTTCATTTGACGTCAATACATACGACGGCACACAAGGCATGGGACGGCGGATTGACTATCTTGTTCGTTTCTATGAAGACTTCTTTAATGAACGTATGAGCGCTACATTAGGTATGCGTTATTCAACAAAAGACCCTGTATTCGGTAATAAGTTTTTCTTTGACGACGTCTCGTTGGGATATCGTTTAGACATGGACGGATCGCGTCAGATTCAACTGTTCATGAATAAAGAATACCTGAATCTTTTCGAAGGCGAGATAAGCAAGTATGGGGCATCTTTTACCCTGCAAAGGAAAGTAAAGCGTTTCAATGATTTATTCAATTTCCGGCGACCGGAAGCGGTTGTTATAAAAAAGGAGGAGGAAGAGGATGGATAAATTAGTTTTTGTTTTCAGTTTTTTTTCACTTCTAAGAAAGAGCCTGATTTATATTGGATTACTTCGCGAACTCACCATCCGTCATTGCGATGCGCGAAGCAATCCGGGAGCAACCCCCTTTCTCCGTTTTCTCCCTTTCATCCTCCTCGCTTTCCTTATCTCCGCCTGTTCAACCACAAAAAACCTCCCTGCGGGCGAAATCTTATATAACGGTATCAGTACTATTGAAGTCATTGATAATGACAGCATACCAGCTACCGATGAACTATTAGACCAGTTAGACGAGATTTTGGAATGTCCGCCTAACAATGCATTTCTCGGAAGCTCCTATACAAGAACCCCTTTCCCAATAGGGCTTTGGGTTTATCAGGCGAATGTAAACAAGAAAACCTTGTTCAACCGTTTGATGATGAACTGGCTGGCAGCCAAGCCGGTCTTGATATCTGCCGTTAATCCTGAAGCGCGCGTCAGAATTGCACATAATTTATTGCGTGATAACGGATATTTCAACGGTGAGACGCGGTTTGAGATACTGCCGGATAAAAAAGATTCGTTGAAAGCCAAAATACGTTATGAAATCACCCTGAACGAACCCTATACAATTGATTCGATAGCGTGGAGGCGCATGCAAAACAGGGGCGATACACTGCTTCAACTTAACGAATCGGAGCGTCTGATTCAGCAAGGCGATTTATTTAATGCCGCAACATTAGAAGCTGAAAGACAGCGTATTTCAACGATTATGCGTAACAACGGATATTATTATTTCCGTCCGGAATATATTGGCTTTCAGGCCGATTCCACCCTTTCCCCCCAAAAAATAAGCCTTCGGGCCGGCTTGAAGCAGGGGGTTCCCCGTTCGATTTTACGGCCGTGGCGGATAGGTGATATTTCGATTTCTCTCATGGGATATGATAATGAGAGGCCAACAGATAGCCTCTATTACAAAGATTTACTGATTTTTTACGAAGGAAAACTGCGCGTACGACCTAAAATTCTATACGACCAGCTAAAATTTGAAAGTGGTGAATTATATGCTTCCGACAAGCAAACAGAAACACAAATGGCGCTTAATCGGCTTGATATTTTCCGTTTCACGGAATTTAGATATACGCCGGAAGACACTACGCTCCTCCATTTGCGTATTATTGCTTCGTATGATTACCCGCTGAACGCCGTCTTCGAAGCCAAAGCCACAGCAAATGACAATGAATTTGCAGGGCCGGGTATGTCGCTCAACATGATTCGTCGTAACCTGTTTGCAGGAGGTGAAACGCTTACCGGCTCAGTCTACGGGTCATATGAATGGAATACCGGACGTAAAACAATTGATAATACAGGGTTTGTAAATAACTACGAAATCGGTGTCAGGGGCGACATCATGTTTCCGCGCCTTGTATTACCCAAAATAGGTAAACGGGCGTACGATTTTTCGGCAATAACTCATTTGGATTTAGATATAAGCCTTTTAAACAGAGCCAATTATTACTCAACATGGGTCATGGGAGGGGGATTATCCTACGTATTTACCCCTGTCAGCATTCGCAAGCATACGTTTGCGCCCTTCAAATTGGTTTTTTCCAAGCTACAGAGCACAACAGCCGCGTTTGACAGTATCATCGTTTTGAATCCCACCTTGCGTCAGAGCTTACAAGACCAATTTATCCCGACTATCGGCTATTCATATACATTAGGTCATTCCATTATGGAAGAACGAAACAAGACAATCTGGAATTTTACGATATTGGAAGCCGGCAATCTTATTTCGGGTGCATATGCCCTGTTTGGCAGGCAATTCGACGAAAGAGACAAAAAGATAATGGGTAATCCTTATGCTCATTTTCTGAAAGCGACGACCGAACTGCGTTACAACCGTTATTTAGCCCGTCGCCACCGTCTTGCTACGCGTATAGGCGGGGGTATCATCTACAGCTACGGTAATTCTCTTGTCGCACCCTATTCCGAGCGTTTTTATATTGGAGGCGCCAACAGTATCCGCGCCTTCACGATACGCAGTATAGGCCCCGGACGTTTCAGGCCCGACGCCCAAAATCCGTATGCATATATCGACCAGAACGGTGATTTTAAGTTGGAAGGCAATATCGAATATCGCAGCCGGTTTGTCGGCGATCTGGATATTGCATATTTCTTGGATGCAGGGAATGTGTGGTTACTGCGCAACGACGAAACACGTCCGGGAGGTACATTTCAATTGAAGCATCTGTTGAACGACATCGCTCTCGGTACAGGCGTGGGTTTCCGTTATGACATGGAAATGCTTGTTTTCCGCATCGATATAGGCTATGCGATACATTATCCCTACGACACCCGCACTGACGAGACAAAAAAGAAACGATACTTTAACGCCCCCTCTTTCTGGGACGCACTCGGCTTTCATTTAGCGTTAGGCTATCCGTTCTGATTATCCAAGTATAGTATCTAAAAAGCAAGAAAACAATGAACAATGTAAAAGTAATTCTTATTCTTTCATTTTACGCTATATGTCTTTTCTCCTGCAGCGAAACAGGCTACCGGTATGATGAGGTTATATCTATCCCAAGCGAAGATACGATTATCTCTGTAAAAATATCCTATCCGGAAAAATGGACAAAAAAGGATAAGTTAATAATTTGGAGCAATCCAACTTTAACAAATATTTTTTTTCCTGACTCAGTAAATAGTCCAAGAGAAATAATGATGACCCATATCCTGAGAAAGAGACTTTTAGACGAGGGATATATCAGTATTGAATTCATTGGACGACAAGATAGCGTAGAGTATTTGGGGCGAAAATTCCTTGCTGCCGATTCAAAAAACAAAGCCATAGATTTGGGAAATCTATTAGACTATATTAAATCAGTTCGCACTCTGAAAAACAAAAAAAATATACTAATTAGTTCAAGCGAAGGAGGTGATATAACTGGCATTGTTGCAAGTATTAGACCAAAAGATATTTCAGGAATGGTACAACTCGCTTGTGTGACAATAGGTGGTAAAGAAGCGCTAAAATATCAAAGAGAACAGAATTTGTTTGAAAATATGTTGATAATTGCTCGTCATGGACACCAAGATATTATGGACAAAACTACAAACAGATTAAGTTCATTGGATAGCTACCACACAGCAGATTTAGAGAGTAAAGGTACAAGACAATTTTTCAAAGAAAATATCGAACCATTAGATAGCATTGTTTTTCAATACCGGTCGATTGATTCCGTTTATTACCATCTTGATTCTTACCTGCGTGAAAGATGGAGCAGAGAAAATGAAGACGCAAAAGAATTTTCAAATAATGATTTTGAAATCTATTATATGTCTTTTGCAGGTTACATTACACCGCAGCAAATCACTATGTTAACTCATAACGTGGAAGAATACTATCCCCTAATTAAATGTCCGGTATTAGCAATTCATGGCACAAAAGATGAACGTGTAGAATGCTATCCGAATATTGAGCACATGGAGCAATTGTTAAAGCAAGGCGGAAATAAGAATTTTAAAAAAATCATATTAGAGGGTTACAATCATCAATTAGGAAAATGGGATGGCGGTGGGTATATCGTTGAAGATAGCGTCCTTCAACAAATTATAGATTGGATTGATAAGCATTGATTTGAATAGCTCGATTTTAAATTATCTACTTTCACTTTTATTCGAGAACTCGCTGCAAAAAAATTTTTTTTTTGCTTTTCTCTCAATTTTCGCTATATTTGTCGGATTTTATAGCGTAAGAAAAGATTATAGCAGTTTGAAAAATGTCAATGAATAAAGATGATCAGCCGGAGGATGTGAGGCATGAAGATGCTGTTTTTCAGTCGGTTGAACAAGGCCAAGAAGATGATTATCAAGATTTCCCAGCCCTTGAGGACGGTGAGGATGTCACTCCGGATTCGGAAAGCGATGATGTGCCTCCGTATTCGGAAGGCGAAGATGTCCTTCCGCCTGAAGAAGGCGAGGAAGCACAGGTGTTTACAGGAGATGATAGCGTTATGAAGGAATTATCCCATTCGCGGTACAAAGTGCCCGGGATGGAGGAGGGGATACATCAGCTATCGGGGATGTATCAGCGTTGGTTTTTAGAATATGCTTCGTATGTGATACTTGAAAGGGCTGTGCCGCATATTAACGACGGCTTCAAGCCGGTACAGCGTCGTATCCTTCATTCAATGAAGCTGTTAGACGACGGAAGATATAATAAGGTAGCCAATATCGTTGGTCATACGATGCAGTTTCATCCACATGGCGACGCCTCTATTGGGGATGCATTAGTGCAGATGGGGCAGAAAGAACTGCTTATTGACTGTCAGGGGAACTGGGGCAATATCCTGACAGGCGACGGCGCTGCGGCGCCTCGCTATATCGAAGCGCGACTATCGAAATTCGCATTAGATGTTCTGTTCAACCCTAAAACGACTGTATGGAAAATGTCGTATGACGGGCGTAATAAAGAGCCTGTCTCGTTGCCCGTTAAATTTCCGATGCTGCTTGCGCAGGGCGCAGAAGGGATTGCAGTAGGGCTTACTTCCAAAATACTACCCCACAATTTCAATGAGATAATTGATGCTGCTGTTGCCTGTCTGCGGGATGAACCGTTTGTGCTGTATCCCGATTTTCAGACGGGCGGTTCGATTGATGTCTCACGCTATAACGACGGCGAACGGGGTGGAACCGTTAAGGTGCGTGCGAAAATAGGGAAATTAGACCAAAAGACGCTTGTCATCACAGAAATACCGTTTGGCCGTAATACCTCTTCGCTGATCGATTCTATCCTGAAAGCAAACGATAAAGGGAAGATAAAAATTAAAAAGATAGATGATAATACGGCTGGGGAGGTTGAAATACTGATACACTTAGCGCCGGGCGTATCATCGGATAAAACGATAGACGCACTGTACGCCTTTACCGATTGTGAGAGCAGTATCTCGCCGAACTGTTGCGTGATTGAAGATAACAAACCGCGATTCGTTGCCGTAAGCGAAGTGTTGCGTCATTCGGCCCGCCAAACGTTGGAATTGCTGCGCCAAGAGTTGGAAATACAAAAGTACGAACAGGAAGAACATTTGTTTTTTACTTCGTTAGAGCGGATATTTATAGTCGAACGAATCTATAAGGATAAAGAATTTGAGAATGCCGTCTCTATTGATATGGCTTTAGACCATATTGATATGCGGATAACGCCTTATAAACCGGATTTCATTCGCGAGGCGACCCGCGACGACCTCCTTCGGTTAATGGAGATAAAGATGGGACGTATCCTGAAGTTCAATATCGACCGGCAGGATGAACTGATAGCTGCAATAAAAGTCGAAATTGAGAAAATAAACGCACATTTAGCCCATATCGTAGATTATACAATTGATTGGTTTACAGGGTTAAAAGATAAATATGGCCAGGCTTATCCACGCCGCACGGAACTGCGTAATTTTGATACGATTGTCGCAACAAAGGTCATTGAAGCCAACGAGAAACTGTATATCAACCGCGAAGAAGGTTTTATTGGCACCGCTTTGAAAAAGGATGAATATATCTGCAACTGTTCGGAAATCGACGACGTCATCATTTTTTATAAAAACGGAATCTATAAAATCATAAAGGTCAGCGAGAAGATATTTATAGGTCAGAATATCTTGTATGTGAATATCTTCAAGCGTAATGACAACAGGACGATTTACAATGTCATATATCGTGATGGCCTTGCAGGGAACAATTTTATCAAACGATTTGCTGTGACAGGCATTACGCGCGACAGAGATTATGATGTGACACAGGGAACACCCGATTCGAAGATTTTATATTTCAGCGCCAACACCAACGGAGAAGCTGAAACGGTGAAGGTGATTCTGAAACCGAAACTGCGGCAGAAAGTGACTACTTTCGTAAAAGATTTCAGCGAGATAATAATCAAAGGACGAAATACAATCGGTAACCTGCTCACTAAGGCTGATGTATATAAGATAAACCTTAAACAACGGGGTAGTTCGACCTTGGGAGGACGGCAGGTTTGGTTCGACCGTGATGTTCATCGCCTGAATTATGATGGTCGTGGCGATGCACTCGGCGAATTTCTCAACGATGACAAGATATTGGTGATACTTAAAAACGGCGAATTTTACACGACGAATTTTGATCTGAGCAATCATTATGAGACGAATATCCTTGTGATGGAACGTTTCGACAGCAATAAAATCTGGACGGCGGTACTTTATGATGCCGACCAGCAATTCCCGTACGTGAAACGTTTTCAGATTGAACCGGGCAGCAAGCATCAGAATTTATTGGGAGAAAACGAGTTAAGTACACTATATCTCTTGTCGGACCGCGACTTCCCGCTAATTGAATTGACTTTCGGAGGCAATGATGAGTTCCGCAGTCCGCTCGTCATTGAGGTAGAACCGTTTATTGGCGTGAAGAGTTTTAAGGCGAAGGGGAAGCGGCTTACGACGTTTGAAGTGAGCCGAGTCACCGAATTAGAGCCTGTCATTATCACAGAAGAAAAGGAAAATGACGCCGATACCGAGCCTGTCGAAGAGAGTGAACAAGACCTCAATGGTCAGTCTGATCTATTTAAATAATCATAACTCATAATTGTATTCCCGAATGAAACCCTTACCCCCAAACATTAATGAAAAAAAATTCATGGTTCATTGTTTATTGTTCATTTTTTGTGTATGCCTGCTTTGGCCGTCTATGTTGAAAGCGCAGGAAACGATTGAAGAAGCACATAAAATGAGCTATGAGCGAGCCGATTCACTTCTTATTGCCTTATCTAAAGGGAAATTGAGCAATTCAAGCGAACCTGTTCCCGGTAACGATACGATTGTAATAGAAAAAGGGTTGCAGGATGAAACAATAGATATGTTCGTGTTGAGCGACGAAAAGAAAGAAGTAAAAAGGAAACGGGCTAATGTCGACAGAAACGAACTGTTATTAGAGCAGGCAAATCGCAAAAGCCTGTTGAAAGAAGAAGATAGCGATGTCGATTATCGCGATCTGCGTTCGATAAACGAAGGGACGCTCGTCGGCGCGGGAGGGTATATGATGAAAGATTCTTATCTCTCTAATGAAAAATATGGCGGTGTAGGGTTTCGTTTTTTGAATGAACGGATGCGGCTCACCAAGATAGCCAACAATAGGATTTCACGCCAGAATATTGTCAGTGTAGACATATCATCTGTAATGAACGGAGCGCGGAACGCTAATTTCCTGTCGGCTTTTGTCGATTATTCATATGGCTTCCATTACCGTTTTATACAAGTTCCGGATTTTAAAATATTGGTTGGAGGCAACATACACGGTATGCTGGGTATGGTTTACAATACACGCAACGGCAATAATCCGCTGACTGTCCATGCCGATTTTGACCTTAACTTTTCGCTTATCGCAATCTATGAATTTCGGATAAAAAAAGCGCCGTTTGCCATACGGTATCAGTTTGAATCGCCGTTTGTCGGCCTCCTGTTCTCGCCGGTGTATGAGCAGTCGTATTATGAAATATTCAGTTTAGGGAATACGGCGGAGATATATAACTTCAATTCGTTTCATAACAAGTTTGCCATAAGGAATTATCTGACGCTCGATTTCCCGCTCGGTAGCGCTACTGTACGTGTAGGTTATTTAGGCAGTTACTATACTACCGACATCAAAGAAATCGACCGTTATATCATTTCGCATAATGTCATGCTTGGATTCGTGAAAGAATTTGTCGCATTTGGAGGACGCGAATTGAGAAGACGCCATTTGTTCAACAGTGCATATTATTAATATAGTTTTCACATGAAGAAATATAGCTCCCTGATAATAAGTCTGTTCGTTCTCTTTTCGGCCTGTAATGCAAAAGATGATTATTCGACCGACCCGCATACAAATTTCAGAGCGCTCTGGAAAGTAATTGACGAGCGTTATTGCTTCTTTGAATATAAAAAAATCGATTGGAACGCGATTTATGATAAATATAACATGCAGATAGCAGATACATTGGACAGGTTCCAGTTGTTCGATGTATTAGGGAAAATGCTGGCCGAGTTGGAAGACGGGCATACCAATCTGATCTCTACTTTTAATGTGTCGCGCTTCTGGAACTGGTATGAGAATTATCCCGACAATTTTAACACGGTTGTGCATCGACAATATTTAGGTACCGATTATTACATAGCGGGCGGATTGAGATACCGGATATTTGAAGACAGTATCGGGTATGTATATTACGGCAGTTTTTCGTCTCCCGTAGGAGAAGCTAATTTGGATGAGATGTTTCTTCATTTCAAGGATTGTAAAGCGCTAATTTTCGATGTGCGAAATAACACAGGCGGTTCGCTGACCTATTCCGAAAGAATTGCATCCCGCTTCATATCGGATAAAATGACAGTCGGCTACATCGTGCATAAGACGGGACCCGGACATAATGATTTTTCGGAACCCTATCCTATCACATTATCGCCGTCGAATCGTGTGAAATGGTTTCGTCCGGTTGCGTTGTTGACAAACCGCAGTTGTTACAGCGCCACCAATGATTTCGTTGATAAGATGAAACAATTTTCGCAAGTGACCGTCATCGGCGACAGAACAGGCGGAGGATGCGGATTGCCCTTCCATTCGGAACTGCCTAACGGCTGGAGCGTCCGGTTTTCATCATCACCCATGTTGAATGCCCAAAAGGAGATAACAGAAAGCGGAATAGACCCTGACATCAAAATCGACATCATCGAAAACGACCAACTCAACAACATCGATACGATCATCGAGGAAGCTATCAGCTATCTGAAGTCGAAAACATCCGGCACAACAATTTTATGATATGGCTGTCTCGTATCTGCCGGGCAGCCGCTGGGAGTTTGCCCTACACCTCAAAAATATCTTTGACGAACGCTATTATACCTTTGCTGTCAAAAACTAATAAAGTTCTATTGAGTTATGAGAAAGCCAACTTTTGTATTGTGTTTATTTTTAACAGGTTTCGTGCTGTCATGCACCGGCAGACCCAAAATGTCCCTGAGGAATCCCTTACCGGTTGCTTTTGGGGATCCGTTTATCCTGAAAGCGTCCGATGGCAGGTTTTACATGTATGGCACCGGAGGGGTGATAAACGGATTTAAAGCCTTTGTATCGGATGATCTTGTCGATTGGACGGATTTGGGACGTGTTTATCAGGGTAATACGGAAGAGCAGTGGTGCGTCTCGAATTTCTGGGCGCCCGAAGTGTACGAGGTTGACGGGAAATATTACATGTGGTTTAGCGCCGACTGGCGCGAAAATCCGGGTAATGAGCTTGAAAACTTTCGTATAGGCTTCGCTGTCGCCGACCGTCCATCGGGTCCCTTTACGGATTTGATGAACCGCCCTATTTTCGATCCGGGCTATCCTATCATTGATGCCAACCTTTTGTTTGATGACGGACGGGTGTATCTTTATTTCTCTCGTTGTTGCTACAAGCATCCCGTAGCAAGTGAGATCGCCGACTGGGCGCGTGAAAAGGGCTGGTTTGAGGCGATAGAAGAAAGTTGGATTTATGGCATAGAAATAAAACCCGATTTTTCGGACGTCATTGGCGAGCCTGCCCTTTTGCTACGACCACCGGCGAGCCTGAACGACCGACAGGCAGAGTGGGAGAGCCGGTCGGTCACATCGCGCGAAGTAAACCGTCGTTGGACGGAAGGCTCGTTTATCATCAAGGAAAAGGATACCTATTATATGATGTATTCGGCCAACTATTTTGGCGGTAAGAACTATGCGGTGGGATATGCTACGTCAAAGAATCCCTTGGGGCCTTTTGTGAAGGCGGATAACAACCCCGTGCTGCAGAAGAATACAGAAGCGGGAGGCGTGGTGACAGGTACAGGACATAATATGGCGTTTACTATCGACGGGAAATGGTATTGCGTTTACCATGGCCGTACGGAAAAAACAGGTAATGAGCGGGTTGTGTTCATCGATTTGATGGAGATTCTGCCCGATGGCAAATTAGTAGTACATGGCCCAACCACAGTACAATAAGCCGGTATAATGAATAATGATTTCATTTTACCGAAAAATGAAATTTTATTTGTATTTTTGCGGTCTGTAATCATTTAAAAACTGTATCCATGAAGAGAAAAATTTTATTATGTATGATGTGTTGCGCTTGTATTATCGGATATGCGCAAAAAGGTAAAACCGTACTATTATTTACGGCCGATCTGTCTAATGCCGAGTTTGATAAATCAGTTTGGACAGTCGATAAGAAAGGCGTGATAACTGCTTCAGCCGACCAGTCGTTTTGGACTACGAAAGCGTATGAAAATTTTGTACTCACACTTGAGTTTAAAAATGACGTCTGTACGAACAGCGGCGTCATCATCTATTGCTCGGACAAAAGCAACTGGATTCCTAACTCGATGGAGATTCAGATCGCCGACGACCACTGTCCTAAATGGACAAATACTGATGCTATCTCACGATGCGGGGCTGTTTACGGGCATCTAGGCCCTTCACTGCCAACAGTAGTAAAAAAACCGGGGGTGTGGAATAAGATGAAAATCACCGCCAAAGGGAAAAATGTTGTTGTGGAATTGAATGGCAAAGAGATTGTCAATATGGATATGAATCTTTGGACATCGGGAACGACAAACCCTGACGGCACAAAAATCCCCGAATGGTTACCTAAACCATACGCCGAACTACCAACAAAAGGATACATCGGATTCCAGGGCAAACATGGCGATGCTACGATCTGGTTCCGGAATATCAAAATAAAAGAACTGTAATACTCTAACCTTCAGGGGGAGATTCAAAACTGAACGTACCATACAGCAACATGAAATTTGTAGATAAAATTAAGAAAATCAAAAGGCTTAGACCGGCGAATATAAGCGATAACATTAGCGCTTTCAACAGAGCCCGAAAATTTACTTATTTTCTCGAAACAATTAAACCTAAACCGACAGATTCGATCTTGGATGTAGGTTTTGCTGATATAGAATATTCGGATGTTGACAATTATTTGGAAAAAAATTATCCCCATCAATCTCAAATAACCGCATTGGGAGTTAGCGGAAGCGAACATTTTTCCAAACGATATCCTGATGTGAACATCGTTTTATATGATGGTAAAATATTTCCGTTTGAAGATAAATCATTTGACATCGGATGGTCGAATGCCGTAATTGAACATGTTGGTAACCAAGATGCTCAATTATTGTTCTTACAAGAGCTTCATCGTACATGCAAACAAGTTTTTTTTACTACCCCTAACAGATATTTTCCTGTTGAATTTCACACAAGAATTCCGCTATTACATTGGTTACCCAAATCTGTTTTTGATTCCGTACTTAAAAAAACTAAAAAGAAATGGGCGGCAGGAGACTATATGAATTTGTTATCTATTCGTCAAATACAGTCATTGCTCAAAAAAGCATCCGTAACGCATTATGCGATTAAAAAAAACAGACTTTGCGGTTTTGTGATGGATTATTGTATCATTATTCAATAACTTATTTAATTATAAACAGATGAGATCGATTTTTTTCGTGGCGGCGATAGCGGTTGTTTGTAGCATATCGTGCAGCGTACCCACACAAAACAAACAAGGGACAGATGATTACAGGTTTGATAAAAACGGTATATCTCGGCAGGTTTTGGACAATTATTTGGAAAAATCCGTTACGATGGTTTCTTTTCTTACTCCGGATAATACGAGAGGGCGTTATCCTTATTATGAGGACGATGTAAGGATGATAAAAAATATTGGCGCTAAATTTATAGGACGGGCTATTTACCGCTGGGGTGGCGAGAGTCGTTTAGCCGAACCGGACTATCTTAATTCGGCTGCCGAATTAGTCAAACAGATGCACGAATACGACCCCGATATGGTTTTTCAAGCCTGTCTGTTTGAAATTATTACGACCGATGTAAATAACATACCTATACCTGAATGGGTATTTCGCGGTTTTGGCATGCGTTATGAAGAACGTAACTTCTCTTACGAGGCAATGTTGAATGAGGAAGGTAAATTTGTAAACCACTGGCGTGAAAACAGCAGTGTGCCCGATATTAGCAAATTGGAAACGAAACTATGGTTCTATTTTTTAGCCGGTTCCTATATCAATATTGGCGTCGACGCCTTCCATATCGGACAGGTGGAACTGATGGGGATGAACGACCCCGACCGCGACCATTGGGCTTTCATCATCGACAAGATGCGGGACTATGCGCGAAGATATGGTCGTCGCAACTGGGTTATCATCGATGCGCATACCCCCTATTTCGGTATGTTAAAGGATGGTGTCAGTCTGCTCGATTTCAATTCATTTCCAATGCGTATCAAAGAGATACCGGAAGAACCCTATAAGGGGAAATTAGAAGCCAATTACTTGGATGCGCTTTTCCTGAAAAGCAAAGGTTGCATCACGCCGACCGGCTGGCGCTGTTCCAGCCTGCCCTATTTAGTTGAGTTTGACAACTTCGGAAGAGGAAGTGAAGCCAATGTCGCTTCTATCAACAGCATCTTCGTATGGGGGTGGGATGAGATATCGTGGCTATCACTTCAACCGGAAGACTATCGCAATGAATTTATCGAATATGCCTATCACTGGCTTAAAACTTACGATCCTGTCGGACACCTCGAGATGCCCGGCAACAGGGGCATCACTTGTCCCAACGAATCCGGCGGTAGTTACCGTGCTAATACTGTTAGCGAAGCCTGCCCTATCGGCTATTCGCAGGAAGAAACGATTAAAAAACTGTGGGGCAGATAGAAGCCTTCATAATTCTTTTCGAAAAGGTGACATTTTCAAGAAATCCATGACACATTGATTGAGTTTTTCCGGCTGACTGAACATCCAGTAATGGTTACCGTTTGGAATGATCAATCGTTGCGAACCGGCTATCGCATGATGTATTTCGTTGTTATGATTTTGGCTCACCATATCGTTTTCGCCTGTAACGATCAGCGTTGGAGTTGTGATCCGGGACAATTGCTTAAGAGTCAGCTTCGGTTGGTCGACCATCAATCTCCATATTTCTTTCCGCTTACGAATCTTTTCAACAAACAGGGACGCTATTACCAGACAGGCATATATAAACCGTATCTCCATGCGGGGGAACCACCGTAACCCTTTTGGGTTATAGTTGGCGCCTATCAGCGCCATCGACGAGACAAGTTCGGGGCGGGTCAATGCTACATGTAAAGCGGTAATTGCACCGTCGCTGAATCCTACGATGTGTGCCTGGTCTATTTGAAGCGCATCAAACACCTCCGCCAAGTCGTTGGCAAACGTATGAAAAGTAAGCGGCGCTTCTCCCCGCGTTGATTTCCCATGCCCCCGCGTATCTATCGCTATCGTTCTGAAATATTGAGAGAAATAACGGAGGTGCGAATCAAATATATGCAGGTCTTCGCCGTTTCCGTGAAGCAAAACCATAGCGGGTGCGTCTTCGTCGCCTGCCACTTCGCAATTTATAACCGTATCGGATAAGGCGATTTCTTTTGTGCTAATATTACTTTCTACAGTCATTCCGTTTTTTATCACTTTAACTTTTTCATGGAAAGAAGCGGGACAGCTGTTCCTTGCCACGTTATAAGTATGGGTTGTTTGCCGATTTCAAGCCAATTCGGAGTGGTGATCGGTTGACCCTTACCGGTAGTGATATCATACAGCATGGCCGGCGCCTCAAGGTACAACGTCGCTTTTTTAATTCGTTTCCTATCATTCCAGAGCACAAGTGTATTGTACCCTGATTTACCATCTAAGAAACTGACAGAGACAATGGATGCAGGAACATTTTCTCTTTGTAGAAATCCGGGTGTATAACGCGAACCGGGGATAAACTTACCACATAATCCATAGGCGTTGGCGGCATCTTTGCGTTGCAAATTAGGATATAACAACCCGAAATAGTGTTCTGAGCTTTTTAAATCAAACTTTCCTTTCGGCGCTTCTCCCTCGTTATAATGGTCGAACAACTGGTACCACAATGTAGCTCTTACGCCGCGGGCAGCTACGCCACACAAACTTTTTACTACAAATGACGGTAATTTTTCCAACGAAGTCTTGTGCGGATATAACCCGCCGGTCGGATGGCCAATTTCGGTAATCCAAATGTCGCCTTCAAAATGGATATCGGACAATATTTTTACAAATTTGCCATGAATCCTCATGGCGCCTTCCGGATTGAGGGCGTATGGATGAAAGGCTAAACCATCCAGATTTTCCATGCCGCCTGCCTTGTGCATTTTTTTTATAAAACGCTTAGGTGTACGCATAAAAGCGCCGCCTATAATATAGGCATTCGGGTCTGTTTCCCTTATTTTTTGGGCTGTGAGTCTCGATAGCGCATAGAACTCCTTGTCGGATCCTTTCCAGAAAAAGATGTTAGGTTCATTCCAAATATTCCATACATCGACCTTGCCCTGATAATGCTTTACTGTTTCTTCGATATAATTCAGAAAGTCGGGAATATATTCCGGCGGTATATATTTTTTGCTTTTGCCTTCCGGGAAAATCCAATCGGTTTGATAAGCCAGGACGGCAATGACCTTTTTACCTGCACGTTTGGCGTCATCCACATATGCATCATAACCGGAAAAATCGAAATATCCTTTTTCCCTTTCAATGCTGCTCCAGTTAAAAGTCCTGAGTGTCCATACAGCTCCCATTTCATCCATAATATCGTACATGGAGGAATGAACGATACCGAAACAATCTTCCGGGACATTGACAATGCCGTCATTAGGAAAGCGGGTAGCGGAACAAGACAATAAAAATAACCAAATAAAAAGGCATATTGCCCTATTTATCAAAGATTTGAAGTTTATACGATTTTTCATATATAAAGCGTATCTATGGCTATGTCTATGTCTTCCTTTTGGATATAGGTCTGTGCGGCATGGAAGCGGATAGCATACCGACCGTTCACTTTGGTGTGGGAGAGGTATATTTTCCCGGAAGCATTTATTGTTTTGAGGAAGTTTTCGGTGATAGCATCGTCGTCGTTGTTTACGCGAAAGAGAGTAAAGCCGAGAAAAGGCGGTTTCAATAGCGTAAAACGGCCTGACTGCGAAATCTTTTCAGCGAAATATTCGTTCAGGGCGATTTGTTCCCTGAGCCTGCGGCGTAACCCTTCGAGGCCGAAACCGCGCAGGACAAACCACAGCTTAAGCGCACGAAAGCGGCGTCCGAGCGGGATACCCCAATCGCGGTAATCGTTGACAGCGCCATGCGTGGCAGTCTTGAGGTATTCGGGAAGTATATCGAATGTACGCACGAGCAGCGCAGGGTCTTTGACATAGTATAATGAACAGTCGAAGTTGACAAACATCCATTTGTGTGGGTTAAACACTAACGAATCGGCATGCTCGATACCCTGACAGATATAACGGTATTCGGGCAGGAGTAGCGCAGTGCCGGCATAGGCAGCGTCGACATGGAGCCATATATTGTATTTTGTGCATATAGCGGCTATTTCGGGCAAAGGGTCTAAGGCGACTGTTCCCGTTGTGCCAATGGCCGCGACGACGCAGATAGGGGTGAGGCCGGCTGCCAAGTCGTCACAGACCGCTTTTTCCAATTTTTCGGGGATCATACGTTGTTCGGGATCGGTCTCTATCTTCACAAGGTTGTTACGTCCTATTCCAGCCACGCCAACGCCTTTTTCAATTGAGGAGTGGGCTTCCGACGAGCAATAAACGCGCAGACCCTGCGGGACGCCGTTGAGGTTCGACTGAAACTGTGTAGCCCGTTCTCTGGCTGTCAGGATAGCTACTAATGTAGCTGACGAAGCGCTGTCCTGAATGACCCCTTTAAAGGTGTTTGGCAGTCCGGCGGCAAGCGCCATCCATTCGGTCATCCGCTCTTCCAACTCTGCAGCGGCGGGGGAGGTCTCCCATACCATGCACTGCGCCCCTATTGCCGCCGTGATCATCTCTCCAAGAACCGATTCATATGAACTGTTAGCAGGGAAATAGGCATGGAACGAGGGGTGTTGCCAATGGGTGATACCCGGCAGGATAATTGAATCCAAATCTTGTAGCATCTTACTGACATCTTCACCCTGAAGTGGCGCTTCAGGAGGTATCCTGTCATAGACCTCGCGTGGTTTGACGTGTGATTTGACGGGCAGGCTTCTTAACGTTTTAAAATAGTTGTCTATCCAGTCGACCGCCCTGTCGGCTTCTTCTCTGAAGTTTTCCTGTTTTATCATTTTTTCTCTTTTTGTATTACATCTTGCAAAAGTATGATTATTTTCTCATATTTCTGACAAAAAACTCAAACACTTTACGGGTGACATAGTTATCACCTAAGTTATGACCGTAACCGGGCAGGTAGAGTTGTTCGAAGTCCTTATCGGCTTTGATAAGCGCATTGACGACTTGCAGCGTCGAGGCCGGGTCGACGTTATCATCGAGTTCTCCGTTGATAAGCAGCAGCTTGCCTTGGAGCCGGTGTGCGTTGTCAACATTGGAGTTTTCAGCATACCATGGCCCTACAGGATAGCCCATCCATTGTTCGTTCCACCATATTTTATCCATCCTGTTATCGTGGCAGCCGCACAGGGCAACCGCCACTTTATAAAAGTCGCCATGGAAAAGTAAGGCGCCGAGTGCGCTCTGTCCCCCCGCCGAATAGCCGTAGATACCTACGTTGTCGACGTCTATATACGGATATTTTTGGGCGGCTTCTTTTATCCATTGGATACGGTCGGGCAGGCCGGCGTCTTTCAGGTTGTGCCAGCAGACGTCGTGGAACGATTTCGAGCGGTTGGCCGTTCCCATGCCGTCGATGCTTACTACGATAAATCCCATCTCGTTAAGCTTTGAGAAGCGGGCGAAGACGGAGAATGATTTTTCGACAAACGAATCGTGCGGCCCTGCATAGATATACTCTACTACGGGATATTTTTTTGACGGGTCGAAGTTGGAAGGCCTGTATATCGTGCCCCATATATCGGTCTTGCCGTCTCTCCCTTTTGCATGAAACACTTCGGGCATGGTGAACCCCGTAGCTAATAACTGCGATATATCTGCTTGCTGCAGTTCCATTACTACTTCTCCGTCAGCGGCTGTACGAACCACAGAGACAGGGGGCATATCGGGTTTGGAATATACATCCACAAAATATTTAAAATCAGCGCTAAAATAGGCGCTGTGGTTGGCTTGTTCCGGCGTCAGGTCAAGGATATTTCCGTTTATCAGGTTTAAACGATAGTAATGGATGTTATACGGGTCTTCTCCTTTATGTTGGTTCATCCCGTTGCCTGTAACAATCAGGTAATCTTCTTTTTCATTGATATGGACGACGTCACGAACCACCCAGTCGCCTTTGGTCAGTTGGTTTTTGACATCGCCTGTCCGGAGGTCTATCCGGTAGAGATGCCTCCAGTTGTCGCGTTCCGACATCCAGAGGATATGTCGCCCGTCTGCTTCATAGTATACATAGATGCGGTTATAATATATAAATGTAGGGCTTTGTTCATCGACAGCTACAAATGTTTTACCCGTTTCCGCATCGACGTTCACTAATTGGTATACCTGATGACCTCGCTGGTTGAACTCAAATGTAAATCCTTTCGAATCGTTCATCCACCTGCCGAATCTCAGGGCATACTGATGCTCAAACGGTTTCGTATCAATAACTATTTGTGAGCGGTTCGTCACATCAAATAAGGCGGGTCGCTGCACAGGTATCAGATCGCCCGGTTTGTAGTAGTCGCGCGACTGCAGGATGGGCTGTATCTGCTTGGTGGGCAATGATTCAACTAAAGGTATCGTACGCATAGGGGCATCCTGTCTTTTCATGGCGGCTATTTTGCGTGAATCGGGCGACCATACGATGTTGGTATAAAAGTTGTTCGCCGTCCCGTCATAGCTCAGTTGCACCTTTTCCTTTTTCTCATTATCGTTAATTTCTTCTATCCAGATGTTATACTCCAAGATAAAAGCGTTCCACTTTTCATCAGGCGAGGGGAAGGTATCTCTTCTTCCGAAGGGTCGTCTGTTCCGGTCGCTTTCGCGTTGTGGGAGGTCTTCCTTGCTGCACAAACTTTTGATTTTTGCGGCGATGTCTACTTTATAGTAACGGATGCTGTCGGCTTCCCGTGTTTGGTAACAGAAGGTCGTTGAATCTACCCACAAAGGTGTAACGCCGCCTTTGTAATAAAGTTTGGCGCGGTCGGAAGCAAGTGAATCGTACTGCGTATATTCCTGCCTGAAATCAAGCTGTGCAAAGACATAATTGCTTGCAAATAAAAGCAATGAGAGGCATAAAAAGTTTTTATTCTTCATTACTGTAAATAATAATCAATTTGTTCATAACAGGGTATTATTCACACAACGCTGCTGCGCCTAAGATGCTAATGTCATCGCGGGTTGAAACTAATATTTGTATTTTCCTGACTGTCTCAGGGTAATCGAATGTCGCCATTTCTTCCCGCATGGCATCTTCGAAATATTTGTACCCATTGGCAATACTCCCGCCAAAAATAATCGCGTCAGGGTCGTATACAAACAGGATTATTTTGACTAATACCCCGATATGTTTTCCAAATGCTTCCCACACTTTCAGGCCATAAAAATTGTCGCTTTCCGCCAGTTCCAGCGCTTCTTTTCCGGTCATATTATGGTGTTGCAAAAAAAAGGCGCTTCCGCAATAAAACTCAAGCGTATGTTCCAAATAAGGCAGACAGCCTATTTCTCCCGCACCGGTATTACTTCCGTTATAGAGCTTGTTGTCGATGATGATACCGGCGCCGACGCCTGTGCCTAAAGTCACGCCAAGGATATTTTTAAAAGGTTTCCCGGCTCCGCAACGATGTTCGCCTAAAGCAAAACAGTTGGCGTCATTGTTCACATATACGGGGAGTTTAAACTCCGCTTCTAATATATCCTTCAGGGGCACTTCTTCCCAAGAGGGTATGTTGGCGACATTATACACGACGCCTTTTTGCATGTCCACAACCGAAGGGACACCAATACCTATCCCTGTCACCGAGGGGTTGAGAAGCCGGCGAATGAGTCCTTTTATCTGCTCCAATACAACCTGCTCCGGCTGGTCGGAACGGCAGGGTTCCGACAGTCTTGTTACTACGCTACCTGCCTCTACTAACCCGCAGCGCACATTGCTGCCTCCTAAATCGATTCCTATGGTCATGAGTATAATCAACTTCCCTTTGATGGTTATTCGGTATAGCTGTCTAATATTCCTTTTATCTCTTTAGGTTCTACATGTCCATATACCTTGTCGCCTATCATCATCACGGGGGCTAAACCGCAGGCGCCGACACACCGGAGGCAATCCAATGAGAAGATGCCGTCGGGAGTGACATCGCCTACCTTGATTTTCAACTCTTTCTTCAGTTCGTCGACGACCTTTTCGGCGCCGCGCACGTAGCAGGCGGTGCCCATGCAGACGGAAATCTTGTGTAATCCTTTCGGCTTCATCGTGAA
>JGI24702J35022_10000103_pt1 | contig 39566 bp, 43 predicted proteins | sample TergutTh196P4_FD_35022 | JGI IMG/M metagenome (IMG submission 35022) | reverse complement strand
CCGCCATAATAGGCTTCGGTAAGATAATCTTCGGCCTCAGTGGCTCGCCGTGGGGCACCAGCCACGGCGTTGAGTACGATGCTAGCGTTACTGATTGTACCCCCGCTATGGGTGATCACAGCCGCACAGTTCACGATTGGGAAGTCGATAGACTTCCTGAAAGCGAACTTCACGAAAGCGCTCTTGGCGGCTGCGGGCAGAGCGGGCACCTGGATCTCGGTCACTATTTCATCTGTGGCCAAGGCGGTGCATCCGTCACCCGTAGGTACGAAGAAATCCGGTGCGGAGAGTTTACGCTTGTTGGTTACGATGTCGGCACCCAAGGCTACCAAGGCTGGGGCCACATCCGAGGGATTGACTGCCATGCAACTCGCCACGGCACCGAAGATGCTGTGGAAGCGGTGGTCGCCCGTTAGGGCGTAACAGATACCGTTCCCGCTCTTCCTGGAGCAGTTGAAGTAGTTCCCGGAGGCGCGGTAATACCAGCAGCGCACCCGCTGACAAATATTGCCGCCGATGGTGCCCATGTTGCGGAGATCTGGCGAGCCCACTGCCCCTGCTGCCTGAGCTAAGGCAGCGTACTTCTCCTGAATGGCGGTATGTTTGGCGATATCGCTCAGTTTAGTCAGGGCACCGATCTTGAGCAGCCCACCCTCCTCTTTAATTTCGTCCAGGCCTGTCACCGTCTTCAGATTGACCAAGGTATCTGGGTATGAGGGCAGGATGGCGTCTTTCAATACGCCCAGCAGGTCGGTGCCTCCGGCAACCAGGGCAGCCTGGCCGCTTCCCAGGGCGGCAGCGGCCTCGTTCACGGTGGTAGCATTGATATGTGCAAATGTCTTCATTTTTTCTCCTCTATGCCTTGCCCAGCGCAGCCAGAATTTTGTCAGGCCCGATGGGGAGGTCCATCAACTTGCCGGTGGCGTTATAGATGGCCATGGTGATGGCTGGAGTGAGCGGTACCCCGATGCACTCGGCGAGGGATTTGGCCCCGTAGGGTGCATCCACAACGGGCGTCTCGGTGATGATGGACTCGAAGTTTGGCAGGTCAGCGAAGGTGCGGCTTTTGCAGTCGAGGTAATTTGGGTTCAGCACGCGTCCGGTAGCCTTGTCCTGCACATAGGCTTCCCGCGTGCCGTCCATTACTAAGCTCCAGATCATCTGCTGCTCACAGTCCTGCGGGCTTACGATCTGGCCCACATCTGTGGCAAGGACAGCATTGACGAGTTCGTAGTCGCCTGTTTCGGTGTCGATCTCCACTTCCGCGAATGCGCAGATGATTTCCGGGAAGCGTCCCTGCTCGGCGATGTTGGTGCCAGTTCCTACGATTGAGGTCTGGCTGGGGATGATTTGGCTCCAGGTCAGCGTCTGTGTCGGATTGGCCTTTACATAAACAATGCGGTCCTTGGTGTCCAGCTCTTCGGCTTTGACCCCCAGTGTGGGGGCGGCCATTTCCAGTAGTTGGCGGCGGACATCCTCGGCAGCGCGCTTGATAGCCCGGCCGATGGAGAAAGTGCCGCAGGCTGTTTGCCAGGCGTAAAAGGGCTGGGCATCGGTATCAGCGGGCGGACCTTTCACGCTGTCAAGGGGGATCTTGAGTACCTCGGCGGCTTGACGCCAGGGATTGGTGCGGTTGCCGTTGCCGAACTCATCTTCTGAGGGGGTGATGCTCACGGTGCCGTTGTTGCTGAGGGCCACCGTGGCGGTATATGAGGTGAAGTTGCCGCAACCGTTGCCGCCCCAGCCGATCCCCACCCCGCGCACTTTGTGTCCGGCTACGGAGCTCGGCTTCTGCCAGCCCTGCCATTTGTCTTTCCAGTCGAAAGCTGTGGCGGCCTTTGCTGCGGCGATGGTGATCGGGTCGCAGTCGCAGGTGAGCCATTTGTTATAGTAGTATAGAGTTCCCAGTTTAAGGGTGTTCTTCATGTAGAACTCGTAGGGGTCTATATCGATGGTCTCCATGGCCTGCTGGAGGGCGTGCATGGCGGTCCACTCTGCTTCCTGATATATGTACCCCCGACAGCCGCCCCCAGGCGGGTTGTTGGTGAAGACGGAGTTCAGCTGGCTGAAGCGCAGGTTGGGGAAATATGCCACATAGCACAGATGGGTCGCAGCTGCGTTCGCACTGGCGGTGTAATTGTAAGCGGCACCCTCACCAGAGGCCGCGCCGTCAACGGCTACCAGCGTGCCGTCTGGCTTAAGACCGAACTTGTAGCTGATGCTCATACGCTCTTTGTGGTACTGCAGGAAGGACTCCTCTTTGGAGAGGAAGACCCCCACCGGACGCCCCGCGAGTTTGGAGAGGGTGACGGCAAACTCCAGATCCTTGAGGGCGTTTTCTTTGATATTGCTGCTGCCGCCGACGAAGCGCGGCGACATGACCCGCATCTTGGTCACGGGAAGACCTGTGAATTGGGCAATCTTGGATAAGGTAGTGGGGCTGTTTTGGGTGGTGCGGATGACGATTACCCGGTCATCTTCCCACCAGGCGATGGTGCCGCAGTCTTCAATATAGCCTACCGAGGGGATCTCAGCGATGAAACTGGAGGTAGCTTCCACAGTCACTACGTCTGGTTGAGCAAAAGCGGCATCCACATCACCGTACTCATAGGGAGCCTCTGGGAGGGTGTTGCTGGGGTAGGCTTCATGCAGTACGGGCGCACCGGGCCTGAGGGCATCTTCAATGGTGAACACTGCTGGCAACTCTTCGTATTCTACTTTGATTAAGGCGATGGCCGCTTCAGCCTGCGCTTGGGTCTCCGCAGCCACAACGGCAACGGGGTCACCCACGAAGCGAACTTTCTCGTTCAGTATACGGATGTGGTTGCCTGAGCCATAACCGGCGGGCCATTCGGAGGGGAGATTTTTGTAGGTAAGGACTGCGGCCACGCCGGGATACTGTTCCGCCGCCGTAGTATCAATGCTCTTAATATTGGCGTGGGCATGGGGACTGCGTAGGATGTGAGTGCGTAGCATGCCGGGCATCTTGAGATCACGCACATAGACGGCCGTGCCGTTCACGATTGGCAACGCGCCTGGACGCGGCAGAGCTTTGCCGATAACAGACAATTCGTCAGGCATAGCTATTTACCTCCTGCTAGGGTAACGGATTCCATGAATGAGTAATAGGCCCCGCAGCGGCAGATGTGCCCGCCGAAAGCGGCTTTCATCTCCTCCATGGTTGGCTGGGGCTTTTCAGCCAAAAGGGCGGTGGCCTCCATAATGAGGCCTGGGGTGCAGAAACCGCATTGGTAACCTGTATGGTCGTAGACGGCTTGCTGCAGGGGGCTGAGCTCTCCCTTTACGGCGAGCCCTTCAATGGTGGTGACGCTCGTTTCGCCCGCCTCAATGGCTAGCATCATGCAGGCAAGCACGGGCTTACCGTTGACGAGCACCGTGCAGGCACCGCAGGCACCTCGGTCGCATCCCACCTTGGTCCCTGTGAGGCCTAGAGTATCCCGTAGCATATCGGCCAATGTTTGGTGCGGCTCGATTTGAACCAAACGTTTTAAGCCGTTCACGGTGAGCTCAATGGTGCTGATTGCCGAGGCGGTAGCCGGCGGGTCAACAGTGGGCGGGGCGGTTACAGTCACGGTCGTAGTGGGTATTGTGGTGACAGTCGTAATGGGTGCAGTGGTCACAGTTACAGTTGTGGTAGCCGTGGCCGTGGTTGTGGCCGTGGTAGGGCTATCACAGGCAGCGAGGAGTGGCATGGCAACGGCGGTTGCTCCGCCTACTACCAGTCCGGCATCCCGCAGAAACTCCCGGCGGGAGAGCTGCCCCTCTTTCCCCTTGGTTTTTTTGGTCATCTGTTGCTCCTTTGTGTTTTTTCTTTCAATGTTTTCCATGGCGCGATGTTTTCTTGGTGGTTACCTCCTCTAACAATAAAATGGGGTTCCCAACATTTGGGCACCCTGCTCGGTCTGACCGTTAGGGTTAGGAAAAAACGCGACTGTTAAGCCTTGGTCTCTTCCATCAATTTATCCACTGTGGTGAGGATGCGGAAGACGGCCCCATTCTTAATGAGCACGCGGACTTCGCCGAAGCCGACCCGTTTCACAATTTCGATGTTCTCTGCTACGCGGCTGAGTTCGCTTGGCGTTGGCTTGGTTTGTTTGTTCGATTCCATCAGTTTAAACTATAAGATAAGAAATTTAGATTGTCAATATATAATTTGCTTATAATTATGGCAAACACGGGAAGGCTCCGTAGGCGGACGATAAAAATTTGACTGCTTAAGCAGGACCGCCGTCCAAACATGTTGTGGCGGCATATATGCATGTGTGCAGAAGCCGTAACAATAGATTCAAAAGCCGCTTCATTCCATGTAACTTGGTATAAGCAACCTCGCTTAAGGCGGAGCATTTTCACACCTCTCGCTTTCAGAGTTAGCGGACTTCTTGATCTCGAGCGGATGAATCAGATTGTTTGTCTCAACAAAGATACGGGGGTCTGTTGTTCACTGCATTTAATGAGTTGAGCGGAGTGGTTCTCAGATAACTTGGAAAAGAATCTGGCTACCTCCTTTTGAACCGAAGGATGCATGGCCCAAGGTACTGTAATGAGTTAGGTCAGCAGCGTCCTGATGGTGGGTGTGACGAGATAATATCAGCCAAGGGTAACGCAGAAAGTGTCGTCGCTGTTTACCTTGGCACCCATTCTGTAGTATCCTCATAGCGGAAAGGTTGGAAACTTCATGAGCGAGACTATCGTTGTCTCCAGTGACCATGCTGGCTGGGAATTGAAAAACCACATAAAGCCTTTCTTGGAAGAGTTGGGCTTTCGGGTAGAAGATGTAGGTACCTATAGCATTGAGCCGGTGGACTATCCGGCTTATACCCTGAGGGCTGCTCAGAAAGTGGTCTCCGGTGAGTGCCGGCGCGCCGTTGTTTTTTGTGGCACGGGGCAAGGCGATGCCATTGTGGCGAATAAGGTGCCGGGTATCCGAGCAGCCTTGTGCTGGGATGTCTCCACTGCCCGCCTCAGCCGCGCTCATAATGACGCCAACGTGCTGGTGCTAGGTGGTTGGTTCATTGGACATCGTTTGGCGGAAGAAATAGTCCGTACTTGGCTGGAGACCCCATTTGATAATGGCCGCCACGCACGCCGTCTGGCAGAGGTCGCAGCCATTGAAACGGCTATGCTTGTCCAGCGGCAACGTATCTATGACCTAAGCGGAGCCATTGCCCCCGGCATGCCGGTGTGGCCTGGTGACGGCGAGGTCTCCTTTGTGAGGCGTGAGCAAGAGGGTATCGCCAAGCAGACCACGCTTACTTTGAGTGCCCATACTGGTAGCCATGTGGATGGTCCGGCACATCTCATCCCAGGAGCATCGGGGGTAGATTGCCTGGAATTAACTAAGCTTATGGGGATGGCACGCGTTTGCCAGTTGGAGGACACTCGGATCATTGACCGCTCGATGCTGGAGAGCCTGGAGCTTGAGGGGGTTACCCGCCTTCTTATCGGTAGGGGGGGCTCGGGGTCGCGGGCGCAACGGGGGACCCAAGGCGATGGTGTTCATCTTACGCCGGAGGCTGCTCAATATCTGGTTGCGCGCGGCATCTTGCTCGTTGCCGTGGACAGCTTATCGGTGGATGGTTGTGATACCCAGACCTATCCTGTCCACCGTATACTACTTACGGCCAATGTGGTGGTGGTGGAAGGGGTAGACCTTACCGGTGTACCTGCTGGCGACTATGAGCTTATCTGTCTGCCCTTAAAGATTGCTGGTGGCGATGGTGCTCCGGCGCGGGTGGTACTGCGGGCGCTGTAGCCAAACTTGGCTCGCCAGATAATGCCACTGCTTGGTATTAACAAGGATGCCATAAATGACTAAGAACAAGGAGGGAGTTCCTAACAAATGAGACAACTACGTCGCGTGGTGCCGGCTATCCTTGCGGATAACGCCGCCGATCTGGAGCATATGGTGAGGCAGGCGGAGAGGTTTGCCTTGTGGGCGCAGTTCGATATCATGGATGGGCTATTCGTGCCGTCACAGAGCATTTTCAGCGCCGAGATCGCCGCGACAAGCCCCAGTTTTCAGTATGATATCCACCTGATGGTGCATCATCCGGAGAGCTATTTCCCGAGCTTTAGGCTTGCCGGGACGCGGCGGATCACCTTTCATGATGAGGCTACCCCCTATGCTGAAAGCTGGTTGCCCTATATTAAGGATTTTGGGCTGGAAGTCGGGCTGGCGCTAAACCCCGAAACCCCGGCGGAGGTGATAACGGCTGAGCTTGCGGCTAAGGTTGATGCCCTGCTTCTTCTGTCGGTAGACCCTGGCTACTATGGTCGGCCGTTTATCCCCGATGTGCTGGAAAAGGCAAAAGAGCTACGCCAGGTATATCCTGAGCTCACTATCGGCCTGGACGGCGGTATCAAGGCTGAGAATATTACGGAGATTGCTCGTGCGGGGGTGGACGAGATTTGTGTTGGTAGCGCCATCTTTGGTTCTTCGGATCCTGCGGAAGCTTACCGGCAGCTCGTGGTACTTGCCGAACTGGGCTGGCAAGAGTACGACGAAAAGGGCTAGGAACTTTGACTTGGTAACGCAAAGAGGGGTGCCGTGCGGCACCCCTCTTTTATGATGGAGCCTCAGCCTAATGTCGACGTATGAGAGCAAAACCGCCGGCGAGGAGCGCCAGAACTCCCAGCCCCAATGCAACGTAGCCGACGGTGCTACTGGGCGATGTCCCGTCCTTGGTCGCTCGCAGGAGCTCCGCCTCATCCTTTATCGTCTGGAGTGATTTCTGCATAGAGGCGTAGCCGTACCAGTATGTGTAGTCGGGATTGGCATGGATAGCGCCTACGAAAGTGCGCTGGCGGTACTGTAGGAACATGGTAAACAGTTCGTTTTCGATATTGCTTTCAGTGTTATAGAATTGGAGGAGATCTGGCGCGTAGTCCCAGCCAGTCGGTTTTGCCAGGAAGCCGTCTTTATAAAGGCCGTTCACCACATCAATGGCTTCGGCCATCATACTGTCAGCCCGACGGATGAGATCATCGTTGGCATTCATCTGCTGTTCAACGAACCCGGATGAGTGGCACTCCCCGCAGATGGCTGTCATCTGGTTGCGGAGAGCCATAAATTCCTCCTCAGTGGTGCGCACTAGGTTGATGCCGACCAGGGCATCCAGCAGTTCGGTGGGATTCCCCTGGGCATCCAGCACCCCTAGGGCCTTGAGGATGGTTTCCCGATCGGCCTGCCAGGCGGGGTCATCTTCAGCATAAGCTCGCAACGCCAAGAAGCCCCAGGCGGTGATGTTAGTGTGGGTGCCATTTGGCAGGTGGCAATTCTGGCAAGTGGGGGTGCGGCCCGAATCTTCTTCTATGGCCCAGATGGAGCCATGTTTGGCGGTGGACCAAGTTTCCCACTGCGGGTGATCAAAGCCGATATGACATAGCTGGCAGGCGCGTGGGTCTTGTGCCTCAGCCTTGCTAAAGAGGTGGCGGGTATGGCAGGAGTCGCAGGAAGCGCTACCGTAAGGGGCATCCCAGTCCTGCATGACTTCCTCGGTCTTCTCGCCGATCTTGTGACATCCGGAGCAACCCTTGAAGCCATCAGCCCCCCCGAGAGATTCCGGCATTTGCGCTACAAACGGTATGGCGTTCATGGCAGTCCAAGCTAGGGCATGCTTGCCCTCACGGTACTGCTCTACCTGAGTCCTATGGCAGGGGGCGCAGGTGCTGGGGGTGGGCAGATTGACCTTATCGACATCGTCATTGGTTGAGTGGGCGACCCCATGGCACATGCTACAGTCAAACCATTCTGACATCTTGCTTCCAAGCCACTGTTCCACGACGCCCGGGGTCTCCGTGGCGTGACAGGTGATACAGTCACTCTCGTCCTGGGCGGCAACTTTTTCGCCCGAGGAGAAGCCAAGTACAAGGGCGGCAATGAGAGTGGCGGCAAAAGCTACCGACAATTTGGCGGTGCGGTGTGCAGGCATATCACCCTCCTTAATCAAGTGTTCGGTAAGGAGTATTATTACTCGGATTCGCTCTGGCGTCAAGGGGTGGGGCATCTGGTTGCGTTTTTAAGATGTCGCAATAGGCACGAAGTCGAAAACGGACCGTTTTTGATAAACTACCGAGTCGTTCCTCTTGTTGGGGGGTACTCGCACAAAGAAAGTGGCATCTACTACACACATAAGCGATGGCGGGGTTGAAGGAAGAAATGGCTGGGTTCTGTCTCGGGCTTATTTGATAGGACCGATTGGCCAGATGACTTTGCCATAGACTTCATTCAAGACCTGGGCGATGGCTGTGTAGATGGCGGAGAGGCCGCAGAAGATTCCTTCATAACCGGCGATTCTAGTAAGCGTCTCAATGCCAGTGGCATTGCCTAGTGATAAGAGGAAAAAGAGTATCGCTAGAGAACCGAAGACGACCTGCAGTGCCCTATTTAGTTTAAGTGTGCCTATAAACATGAGTAGGGTAAAAAGTCCCCACATAAAAAGGTAAGTAGCCATCGCTCCCGAGCTGGCAGTTGCTGTCCAGCCGAAGCTGGGAATGACCCAGATAGCTACCAATGATAACCAGAATAGGCCGTATGAGGCGAAGGCAGTGGTTCCAAAAGTGTTGTTTTTCTTCGATTCCAGAATCCCGGCGATGATTTGCGCTATACCGCCATAAAAGATCCCCATCCCCAAAATCATGGCGTTTAACGGAAAGAAACCCGCATTATGGATGTTTAGCAGAACTGTCGTCATGCCGAAACCCATGAGGCCTAGTGGGGCTGGGTTTGCAGTTAAATCGGTGATGGTGGCGGTAATTCTTTGACCGGAACCGGTACTTTTTTCTGCAACCATTACATATTATCCCCTCCTGCAAATTGAGATATTTTAGTATATGGCCGAATACCTGTAAAGGAGCGCGGGCTCTGGTATAATGTTGAGTTAGGAGTCCGTTGTCTTCAGGCGGAAGCCCAGTGCTATCTTTATGGGTTCACTACTCGGCATGTAATTCTTTAAAGAAATATCATGACAATTGCGTCCAGGCTGCTGCTTGTTGATGGAAACAATCTGGTGCATCGTGCCTATCATGCCTTGCCTCCGCTTACTGTGCGGCGTACGGGCGAGGTCGTAAACGCTGTGTACGGTTTTGCCAGCATGCTCCTCAAGGTCCTTGCTGAGCAAAAACCCACCCATTGTGCAGTTGCCTTCGATATGAAAGGCCCCACCTTTCGCCATCTCATGTATAATGCCTACAAGGCGCAACGCCCCCACATGGCCGAAGACCTTGTACCGCAGATGGCGCGCGTGCGAGATTTGGTGACGCAGTTCAACATTCCTATTTTCGAGGCTGATGGCTACGAAGCTGATGATGTGTTGGGCACGCTTGCTCATCAAGCGGTCCAGGCGGGCATCAATACTCTGATATTGACCGGAGATGCCGATGCCATGCAGCTCGTTGGTCGCGGCGTGGGCGTACTCTATCCCAGGGCACGGCAGGGGTTTGGCGAAACCGCTGTTTTTGATTCTTTGGCTGTCAGGGAAAAATATGGCGTTGACCCGGAACGCATCGTTGATCTTAAAGCGCTGGTAGGGGACGCCTCGGATAATATCCCCGGCGTCCACGGTATTGGCGAAAAGACGGCAGTCAAGCTCATACAGCAATTCGGTGGCCTTGACGAGATCTATGCTTGCATAGAAGAGGTCGCTCCGCTACGTATCCAGACTTTGCTCAAAGAAGGCGAGTTGTTGGCTCATCAGAGCAAGGAGCTTGCCACGATCGTGACCGACGTGCCTGTTGCACTTGATCTCGAAAAAGCCCAGGCGGTGATCTATGATCGCGAGAAAGCAGTGGCATTCTTCCGTGAACTTGAGTTCTTTGCTCTGCTTGACCGCTTGCCTGATACGGACACGGAGAAGGCATCCGTAACGATGCCGGACGGCAAAGAAAAGAAAGATTACCATGTTATAACGAACAGCGATGAGCTTGCGGCACTGGCCGCAAGGCTTACCGACTCGTTCGCTTTTGACATAATCACTGATGGTTTGAATCCTATGGCGGCCAGCCTCGTTGGGTTGGCAATCTCGCTTGGTGTCGGTGAGGCTTGTTATCTTCCCCTTCAGCATGGAGGTTTGGAAGCGATGGGGCAGATCGGTCTTGTCGAGACCAGGAGGGTCATCGGACCGGCTTTCGCAAGTTACCATATAGCCAAGACTACTCATAATGCCGCTTTCGCCTTGACGGTCTTGCGGGAGCATGGCTTTGAGGTGAATGGCCTAAGTTTTGATACTGCCCTCGCAGCGCATCTGTTGGGTGAGGCCTCGCTGGAGCTTGGTGCGCTGGTACTGGGCAAGATTGGGAGGGAACTCCCGGTTTTGCCAGTTGGCAGCGGGGCGAAGAGAGTGCCGGCCTCGGCACTGGCGGTGGCACCAGCGGCCGAATTCGGCTGTGCGGCCGCTGGGGAGATTGCGTGCCTGGGGATGCTTTTTGAATCGGAGCTTCGCGATCAAAAGCTCTGGCAGCTCTTTGATGAGGTAGAGTTGCCGCTTGTGCCAGTTCTGGTTGGTATGCAGCAGGCGGGTGTGCTTTTGGATAGAGATATCCTTGGCGAGATGTCCGTCAGTTTGGGTGATCGCCTGGAGGCCATCCAGGGCGAGATCTATAAGCTTGTGGGGCATGAGTTCAATATCAATTCGCCGCGCCAGCTGGGGGTAGTGCTGTTTGAGGAGCTTCAGCTAAAGACTGATAAAAAACGAGGCGGCTATTCCACTGAGGCGGTGGTGCTGGAGTCGCTACGGACGGCTCACCCGGTGATCGGATACCTTCTGGAGTATCGCCAGCTGGCCAAGCTCAAATCAACCTATGTCGATACCTTACCGGCGCTCATCCATCCTCGGACGGGGCGGGTGCACACCAGTTTCAATCAGACGCGCACCAGCACGGGCAGACTGTCGTCGTCCGAGCCAAACTTACAAAACATACCGGTGCGGGGTGATTTGGGGCGAGAGATCCGCCGCACCTTCGTGGCGCCGCCGGGGGCGGTATTATTTTCCGGTGATTACTCACAGATTGATCTTCGGGCACTGGCACATCTCTCGCAGGACTCACTCCTTATGGAGACTTTCGCACGAGGCGATGATGTGCACACGGCGACCGCTGCCCAGCTTTTTGATTTAGCACCAGAGCAAGTGACCGCCGATATGCGCCGTCTGGCCAAGACGGTCAACTTTGGTGTCATCTATGGCATGTCTGGCTATGGACTGGAGCAGGCTACCGAGTTCTCGCGCCTTGAGGCAGAGCGCTTCATTGCGGAGTATTTCCGCAAGTACTCCGGTGTCTGGCAGTATCTGGAACGCACACGGATAGAGGTGCGCGAGCGTGGCTATGTGCAGACAGTGTTGGGGCGTCGTCGCTATATTCCAGAGATACGTTCTCCCAACCGCATGGTGCGCGAGACAGGTGAGCGCATGGCGATTAATATGCCTGTGCAAGGCACCTCGGCGGACATCATCAAAATAGCCATGCTACGTCTGGATGAGGAGATAAGGCGCCGGAAACTAACCAGCCGCCTTATCCTTCAAGTGCACGATGAGCTTATCTTTGAAGTTCCGGAGGCAGAGCTCGTGGTCATGGAAAAGATTGTGCCGGAACTAATGGCGGGAGCCCTCCAACTTAGTGTGCCGATTGAGGTGAACGTCAAGTCTGGCCGCCGATGGGGAGACATGGAATAGGACGGCGCTCGTAAGGCATAAAGGCCTTTGGGCCTTCGTCAAAATAACAAAGAGAGGCATTGATGCCCGAACTGCCTGAAGTCGAAACCATTAAGAATGAGCTTACCCCCATTGTTGTGGGGCAGGTTATCAGGAAAATAGATATTCTCTCGTTATCTACCCTGCGTGCGTGTACTCCGGATAAACTTAACGCAGAGGTTGCCGGGCAAGCCGTCACGAACCTTTCTCGGCGCGGCAAATATCTGGTTTTTCGTCTGGAGAGCGACAAATTGCTTTTGGTACACCATAAGATGACCGGATCATTTCAAGCGTCCCTGGGTTCCTCTGAACTGCCTAAACACACCCGTGCCATTATTCATATTGGCGACAGGGTAGCCCTCTTCTTCGTTGACCCGCGCCGTTTTGGGCGATTCGAATTAGTCGGACCGGAGGCGGCGGTGCTTCAAAAACTCGGTCCGGAGCCCCTGGCGCGGGAGTTCACCGCAAAGCGCCTCTCGGAGATTCTGGCGCGGCGCAACTTGCCCCTCAAGGCTGTTCTTTTGAACCAGGGGATCATTGCTGGAATTGGTAACCTCTATGCGGACGAGATCCTCTTTGCGGCGCGCTTAAGTCCCAAGCGCCTTGCGGGCTCGCTCACTCAAGCAGAGGTTCGTCGCATGCATGCTGAGATACGTCGTGTTCTCCGAGAAGGTATCGCCCGCAAGGGAGCCAGTTTGGTCAACTATTACCGTCCCGGCGGCGAGAAAGGGGGAGCGCACCTGGCATTTCAAGTGGCGCGCCGGGCTGGGCAGGCATGTTTGGCAGGTTGCGGCGGGATGATAGAGCGCATCTTTTTTCGAGGGCGTGGTACCTATTACTGTCCGCGCTGCCAGCAATAGTCATATGCAGTCTTGTCATCCATGGCTGGAGTATTTCCTGCCCAGTCCACTACGGACGGCACCACCGTTCGCTATCTAGGGGATCTGGGCTACCAATTATTGCCATCGCATCGTCATGGTCACTTGCCGGAGCGCATATTATTAATCCATGATCTTGATTACACCTGTCTTTTTCATGAGCGTTGCCCTGCGAGGGTAGGATAGCCTGTTATGCGCAGATCCTCTCCGCGATAATTGTGGCAGGATGGACGTCACCCAAGGATTTACTGATCCTGTTTGGCAGCGGACTTGGGTCCTGCTATAATAGAGTCAATTCTATACAGACGGAGTGCCACCTTGCCAAAAACAGCCAAAGCCGAACCGAAAAAAGGTGATCAACTTACCCCAGAAGAAATGAAGTCCTTTATCGAAAACACCGCCAAGCAGGGGACTCCCCGTAATGGTCGCCGTATTGAATTTCATTTTGTGCGTCGCAAGCGTAAAGCCTGTTAGTTATAATCTGCCGTAGGCTATTCAGTGACAGGCATACCGAGAGGCCATTGAGCCTCTCGGTGTTGTTTTGTGATATCATCGGACACTAATCAATCATGTCGTCTGTAGGTTAACTCGACAGGCAAAAAGCGGGACGCTTTCACCCGCAGATAATCTTGGTTTCCTAACAATCCCCTTGGTTTGATCCTGGTTCACGGATCAAACTCTGTTTATTACTTGGCCTACTGCCTTTTCTATTTCTTTTTCAGATATGCCTTTCCCTGCAGAAATGATCCGGTCATCCACCATGACTGCGGGAGTAAGGAAAATGTTGTATTTCTCCCCCTCTTCAGACATAGCTGTGAAAGTGAGTACTTGTACTTCCCCGACGGGGAATTTTGAGGCGACGCGGCGAGCCTTTTTCTCTTCCGAGTCACACGATGGTCAGCTGGGGATTGAGGTAAACACCCTGATGGTTACCATATTTCCTCCTGGGTCATGCTACTATAAACCCGCGTACGAAACCGAGCAGGGCCGCCAGGCATATTAACATTATGGTGTTTGTCAAAGTTTTTTTCCATCCAATGACGCGATTCAGTATTATGATACTAGGCAATGAAATAGCAGGTGCCGTGATCAGGAAAGCCAGAGCCGGCCCCATGCCCATACCGAGGTCAACAAATGCCCTGGCGAACATTACCTCAGAGGGAGGGCAAACATAAAGTAGAGTGCCGAGAAACGAAGCTGTGAATGAAGACTGCAGAGAGCTGCCGCCGGCCAGCCTGAGCACCAGGGCGCTTGGCAAGAGTCCGGCCACGATGGCGGCTCCTACGGAACCAATCAACAGCCATGGCAATATACTTCTGATGAATTGGCCGGAAGCGCCAATCCATGCCTTGCAGTCCTCTTTGGAATATAAACGGAACAGGACAGCGAGCAAGGTTATCAGGGCGCATCCTAAGGCGAGCCAGTTTCCATCAAGAGCAAAGACCAGAGCCAATATCAATAGCCCGAAAAAAATACTGTGAGTCCACCATGGCTTAGCAATCTCGGTATCAGGTACAGCCGCGAGCTTAGTGGCAGATGCCTCGGGGCTTTCTCGGAAAATGGCTTGCATGGCAAAACCCATGATGACACTAAAGGCAGCTACGCCCAGTACATGCATCCAACCCATAACCGTACCCATCACCTTGAAGGTAAGTACTATGGGGACGATATCCAGCGCGGGGGCTGCCAGTAAAAAGGCTATGGCTGGCCCCAGGCCGGCTCCACGTTTACGAATACTGCTGAACAGCGGTATAGCAGTGCATGATCAGACTGAGAGCAGTATTCCTGCTATGATGACCACGGAGTAGGCCAGGAATTTGTTGGAACCATCTCCAAGGTATTTTATTACTAGGGATTTTGGGATGAAAATATTGATAGCTCCGGCCAGGAGAAAGGCAAAACAAAGTCCGACGACTACTCCCGGCGAGAAAAATGCGGCGAGGAAACTCCAAGCTCGGCCCAGGGCATCGCTCCAATATGTCATGACGCCTGTCCTTTCTGCAGATCGTTTTGTGCTTGGATAGCTGCCCCCAGTGCGCCCACGGTCTGGGGGTCGGACGGGACATTTATTTCAGGGCATAGTTTTTCGGCCAACAACTTGCGCATGCATGGGTTGTAAGCCACCCCTCCGGCGAATACGAAACTAGGATTTATTCCGACTCTTTGTACGACTGCATTAATCCGGTTAACAATAGCCTCATGAATACCAAGCGCCACACAGTGGCTGTCTGCGCCTTGCCCAATCAGTGAAACGACTTCGCTTTCGGCGAAAACGGTGCACATGCTGGAAAGGGGGATACTTTTCTCGGCACGCAATGCGTGGACCCCCAACTCCGCAACGCTCAGGCCGAGAGCAGAAGCCATGTTCTCCAAGAATCGCCCTGTGCCAGCAGCGCAGCGGTCATTCATTTCAAACTTGATAACGTTGCCGTTGCCACTCATCAGGATGACTTTACTATCTTGCCCGCCGATATCTAGTACGGTGTGGGCATCGGGAAAAAGCTGTTTGGCACCCAGGGCATAGGCTTTGATTTCGGTTATGACGCCGTCTGCCAAGCTATGTTCGGTGATGAAGTGACGACCGTAGCCCGTGGCTATCATACGATCGTAGTGCCGTCCCCTGGTGAGTTTTTGAGAATTTTCCAGCGGGCTGGTGCCGGTGAAGACAACCTCCTCTCGCACCACCTGGACACCATCCCATTCGACCAGGGCGATGGTGCGCGATCCCACGTCCAATCCTGAGACAAGCATCTAAGATCCGTGTCCCATTGCGTGGTTTTCTATTATTTGGTGATAACCAATATCATGGTTTTTAAAAAGAAGTTCAATGTCTGCTTTTTGTGTTAGGCTGATTTCCAGCCCCAGCGCACAGCAGCCCATTCTCAATTTTGGGTGCGGTGATACGATTTTGGCATCTAATCCAAAGGACTGTAGTAGCTTATTAGCCCTGATGGTTTCGTATGGCTCAGTGAAAATTATGATGCTGTCACCATGGTATGCCCATCTTTTTATCTCTGCATTATTCATAACCCGCCTTTGTTATGTAGGATCGCTATATTTTTTTTGAGTATACTGTGCGGCGCGCCGTTTTTAGCTACCAGCAACCAGTATTGGCCGTCGCTTAGCTTATCAGGTGCGCCAACACCATAATAGCTGCAAACATCATTGCCTATGATGGTGTCTGATAAACTAAGCGGCTACAAGGTTTTAGTTATTAATGGTTTCCAAAAACGCCTCAATGCGCACCCTGAGCGTTTCTGTGTCTGACTGGGAATAGTCCGTTTCTAAGTGCAGGAACGGCAGCCTTAACTTTTCTTCAACAAGTTTGGCGACGGCGTAAGATTCTACATTATAGGTGTGGCAGGCCTGCCATGTCAGGTCTATTACGCCATCGACTTGGAAGTCTTTCACCATGCGTTCCAGTAGCCCCAGGCGGTCACCGTTTGGAGACATCACCGAACATGGGATCTTGAGGTATTTTTCGGCTAATAGCACGATTGGATCACGGGGGTCGTTTTCATCAATGCGCAACCCAACGGTTTTGTAGCCGCCGCAGGTCTCCTTGGCGACGATGAGCGCCCCAGCTTCTTCCACCAGCTTTACCACCTTTTCGTTTCCGATACCTACGGGGGTGCCAGTTAATAGGATGCGCTTGGTTAAGAGCGTGCCCACCGCATACCCATTATTGGCTTTTTCCGTTAGTTCTGCTGTAACGGCATCTACCATGCGGATCGATTCTTGGCGGTCGGCTTGGAATCCGGTCAGAAAAGTGATGTTGACCATATCCATACCAGAGAGTACCGCCGGCTTGCGTTTATTGAGGTCGAACATAGCCTGGCGGGCACGGGCCTCCTCGTTGGTGAGATGGATGGCTTCGCGTAACGACTCGTCGGTGATGGTGACCCCAAAGGTGCTTTCGAGATACGTCCTCAGGCGACGTAACTCGGATATCCACAGCGCCAGCGACGATGGTTCATCCGGTACTTGCGGCAAGTGCATGACGTAGATGTTTTTTAAGCCCTTTTCGCTGAGTAATTCAAACATCTTCTTCTTGCCGTCGCAAGTGGTTTCACCGATGATCATGTCGGCCATGACGAAATAGGGACAGCGGTCGGTTATAGCTAGTCCGTATGAAGATTTGATCAGAGGGCATAGATTGCGCGGCAGATCTTTCTCTGCAGCGGCAATCGGGGCATCAATAGTGCCGCATAAACCGACATAGATGGCCCCCATGGCCTGGGCCAATTCGCGGGGGAAATAGGTGCAATATGCCCCGATGATGCGCTTGCCCTTTTCCTTTTCACGGAGCAGGATAGAGGCATTGTCACGCCGTAGCATTTCAAATGCCTCTAGACTGGTGGGCCTTAACTGGGTGTACTCTTCAAGTGTTGACGGATTAATCATGATGCTTCCTCCCTATTCAGCGGCCTGAACATATTTCCACTTGGATGCCTTGCGATTGAGAAACAGCATACTGCGGTCGATGGTGAAGCCGATCATACCTGCCATAATCATTAGCGCCATCACCATGTCAGTCCGAAGCAGTGTTTGGTACCAAACCATTGCGTGGCCAAACCCAAACTGGGTGGCAATGAACTCCGCTCATATGACGGCCATCCACCCATTTCCCAGCGCCAGGCGCAGGCCTGTTAAAATACCGGGCAGTGACCCCGGCATAATGACATTGCGAAAAATGCCCCACCGCGAAGCGCCCATACTGCGTGCGGCATGGTAATAGTCGGGGGAAATTTCGTGTACACCGGCGATGGTGCTGAGCATGATGGGGAAGATACCAACCAAGGTAATCATGAAAACGGAAGGACCATCTCCCAAGCCGAACCATACGATGCTCAAGGGAACCCATGCCATCATCGGGATTAGGCGGACGGAGTTGATAATGGGGTCAAGGAACTTAAGAAAAGTCCTGGAATACCCCATGGCAAAGCCAAGGGGCAAACCTATGGCACAGGCGAGCAAGAACCCGATGAGGATGCGCCTCATGGTGTAAACAAGACCTTGCAGTATCTCGGCATCATGCACGGCGGATGCCAGAGCTTGAATGGTAGCCCAAGGAGTTGGCATCAGCAGTTTGTTGTTGAAACGCATGGCTGCCATCTGCCAAATTATGAAAATCACACCTAACGTTATCAGCCAGTGAAGCTGAGGAAAGCGGCGCCCGCGATCGCCAACGAGGACCGTATTTTTCAGCTTTTCAAATGTTGCACTGGCATTAAAAACCGGACGCGGTTCTGATTCCACGAATCACACTCCTCCCTGGCGCTCACGGCTTGCTATGTGATTGCCGGTCAGTCCAAAGCCACAGCAGTCTAGATCACAAGTGGTCGCTAGCTTACTTGTTGCCCAGTTCCAGAAAACGATATTGCTGGTATATGGTATAGAAAGGCGACCAGGGCGCTCTTTCGTCAAGAGAGGCACCGGGCGGGTCGTGACATATTGCCCTCCCCATCGCGCCAAAGCTAGTCGGAAGTTGGCATAATGGCAATTCGAAGAAAAGCTGCCCGTTGCGCTTTCTGTCATTGCTCGCTGCCCAAGGTGCCTGAGGCTAGACATCCGTCTCTAGAGCCTTTTTGTACCAGTCATCGTATGACATGCCCAGCGGGTACACCGGATCAACCTGGGTTGTGATAAATGTATTAAAATCGTTGGCCCCACATTCATCCAGTAGTGTTGAGTCGACGAATGTTGTGGCGGGAACCAATGTTTGGTACTGGGTCATGCCTATGTCTTTGTAGTAGTTAAAAGTGTTATCGAGCCTGGTTACAATATTCGGCTCAGTGTGCATATCCCAAGTCATCATGCGTCCTTCGCCATTGGTCTTGCGGTAGACGGTCATCATGGCTACCTCAAGCGGCACACCATAGGTTTTAGCGAAACTGAGCGCACTCTTGAGGGGGTGGATATACATGGCTTCAATTGCCCGGGTATGGCCTAGCACCATTTTTACGGCCAACGCGCGGTGGTTTTTGATGAATGAATCATTCATGGTCAGCCCGCAACAATCGGCTTTTTGGTTTCCGGGTAAAACGTCAAGGAAAGTACCCATGGCCTTGCCTATTTTCTCGTACACTGCCATAGACCCCCAGGGGTCACAGCAGGTATAGCCGTCAATCTGACCGGCAGCCAAAGCCAGAAATTTGTTGGAGTCACCGGAGATGCTGGACGTCTGGTAATTATCCCCCTCAATGGGCAGGTCGAGAGCATTGGCCATCGCTACCCAGCTGGAGTTGTTGATTTCTGGCCGGTCTCCTAATGCTAGGCGTTTGCCAAGTAGTTCCTCCGGAGATTCAATGTTGTTGGCGACTACCAAATAATAAGAGCCACCTAGGAAATTGTCGGCTACCACTGTCAGCGGAGCACCACCAGCGGCAGCTATCTCAATGTTACCCACTCCAACATAGCCGATGTCACCCTGCCCGGCCGCGAAGGCGGTTGGAACATTGCCATTGCCGCTGATGTTGACGTTGACACCCAGTTCACGATAAATGCCAAGGTCATAACCAATGGGGCCAGGGGTCATGTGATCACAATTGTAGTAAAGAAGATTGACAGTGTAAGGATCCATTGTTACACCAGAGCTTGAGCCCGTTGGCTCATCAGATCCTTTGCAGGAATTCAAGAAAGTCATAGATCCTATAGCGGCACCGCCGATAATGAGCCCGGCATCTTTCAGAAATTCCCGGCGTGATAACCCGCCGGACTTGGCATAGATGCCATTATTTGGTGTACCCATGATAGCCTCTCTTTCTGTTAGACATTTTATTTTTGTTTGATATGCCACACTTATGTGGCACCTTAACAACAATCGGCCGTTGTTGCGCTCGACCGGTATTGACATTAAGAAATTTCTGCATTGTTCCGGGCACCACCTTTCTTTTCGGGCAACCTATTTTGAGTAAGTCGCCCAACTTACGCCAAGCGAGTCCAATATCCCGCGTCTATATTGCGCATGAGCGCTTCCATCAAGTGGTACTTAGCGTTATAAGCCGCAACAAGCGGCATAATCGCCATCGAAAATTCCCCCGCCAAACGGATTAATCCACTCTGCTCCGATAAGCTGAAAGCAGCCAAGGCCTACTTTATCTCCATTTTGTCCCGACACGAAAACTGCCACAGACTGGTTGCCACCAATATTGCGGATAAACATCGCCTGGTTTTCCAGCGGTGCCATGATGGTGTCTGTTAGTTGGTAACCATCTATGGTGTCAAGTATGCCAATAAACAGACATTCCCCACTCGGTGTCCGATAGATAATCAAAGTATCAGGCCGCCGATCGCCGTTGATATCGCCGCTGATGGATAAGACCAATGCGTCATCAGGTGCCTGCTTTTGCCAAAAAGCAATAGCCTCTGGCAGGCCGGGTAGTAGTGGTATGTCGGAAGTGCCGCCGCAAGCAGCTAACATAAGCGCGATTATCAAACAGTAGGCGCTAACAGCGAACAGGCAAATCTTCAGCCGCGCTCTTGGGCGGTTACCCTGTGCACAGAACCCCTCTCTATTATGTGGCATTACAGCAACAGTCGGCTGCTTTGCTTTCAATCGGTATTTCCTCCATAATGTTTTTTATATTGTTCCAATCACTGATTTCCTTTTCGTGATGCATATTCTGTAATAGGTCGCCCAACTTACTCACGAGTTGTTGATATTCTAGGCTGTGGCGGTTGCGAGGATGAGGTAGGGGGATAGACAGGTCGCCGGCGAGCTTGCCTTCGCAGTCGGACATGACCAAGATGCGGTTGCTCATAAACACTGCCTCATCAACATCATGGGTTACCATGACCACGGTGGCGGGGCTGTCAATAAAGATACGCTCCATGTCCTCCTGCAACTTGTGTCGCATCTGCATATCCACTGCTCCCAGGGGCTCATCCATTAGGAGTACCTTGGGATGACAGGCCAGCGCTCTAATTACTGCTGTTCTCTGCTGCATACCGCCTGAAAGCTGGTGTGGATAAAGCTTCTCCTTGCCCTCCAATTTGGCTAACGCCAGCAACATGTTAAGTTGCTGTTCCTGCTCTGGTTGGGGCATCTTCTGTTGCTGCATGGGGTAAAGGATATTGGCCTTGATGGTCATCCAGGGAAACAGCCCATAAGATTGAAAAACGAAAGCGCGGTCAGGGCCGGGTTGGGTAACTTCGTCATCGCCGATCATAATCCGCCCGCTTGTGGGTTTCAAAAAGCCGGCGATGATGCGGAGGATGGTTGTCTTGCCGCAACCCGATGGGCCAAGCAACGATACGAACTCCCCCGTTCTGACGCCGAAACTTAAATCTCTGAGAACGACATGCCTTTCCTTATTGTTGTTAGCATAAGCCTTGGTTACGCTTTCTACGCAGAGCTGAGACATAGAAACACCATCCTTTGAGCATTCCCAGCTATTAAATTTTACTTATCAAATCCATAAGGAATATACAATAAAGAATATTTAATGTCAATATAAAAATTGTTTTTTTACTGACAAAAGAGTGGCCAATTTCCCATGCGCATGCTATAAACAGAACTTAACCATATTGACAAAATAACTTATGAACCACTATTATCAAGGCAGCTTTGCACAAGCATCGCAAATAAAACATTGAAAGGAAAATGTATCGGTGAAAGTTGCTTACATCTTTGAAAGCCCCAGGTCGTTTGATATTCTGGCGATGATGATCGTGCCACAACTCGAGGATAATCGTCATGGTGCCAACGTGGTCGGCATGTTCTTTATGTTTGACAACACCTTGCTCATCGAGAAGAATAACCCGTTGGGGCAGCGCATTAATGCCTTGGCGGAAAAAACCGGCATGATGGTGATGGGCTGTGACCAGTGTTGTTACCAGCGCAATATTGCCGACAGCTTAGTATCTAAAGCTGGCATCGGGTGCTTCCCCGACCTGTACAGTGCCCTCGGTAGCGTCGGAGGGGTAGATCAGGCGATAACGCTTTAGAACCGCGGCCTCACTGATTGCCAGCTAAGTGGCAACGTGGTGGATGGTAGCAGTAGTAATAAAGAAGTAGGTTAATCATAGCATGCCGAGGATTGAGTTGGAGCTTAGCTTCGGCGCCAAGATGAGACGACTCGCCTCGCTGACTTGAGGAAGCAAAGACGGCCTGTTGATTGCAGGGATTATTATCAGCAGGCCGAAACTTAGGTGGTACCGCCGTTCTCGGTTATCACCAGCAGTGTCTGTATAGCCCAGCAATGCAAGAATCCGGTGTTTAAACGTAATTTGCATGAGCTACGGGCGAAAACAAGGTGTTTCTGAAGCTACTAGCCTTAGATTGGCATTACCAATTCGAAATGGCGAATAATCTAGCTTCCAAAGGGATGGCCAGGCCGCGTGAAGTCTGGCAAATAGTTTTCTGGTGAGGCTGGGTCCTGCACCCATCCGTTCTCAATGCCCGCCTTTGCTAGCGAACGCTCCGCTACCGCATGCTCTGCTGCGGTGATGGGGCGTGCAAGCTCTGGGTACTGTGTGGCGCGGTGGATGGGGTAGTACTGACTCATGAGGCTTACGGTGATGTCAGGCGAGACTTCGTGCGCGAGCCACTGGAGAGACTCCTCGGTTCCCGCCGCATTGTGTGGTAGGATAAGGTGGCGCACGATTACACCGCGCTCCGCGATATCATCGGTGTCTGTTTCTAGTATGCCTACCTGGCGGAACATCTCCCTTATGGCCGCACGCGCTGTTTGCGGGTAATTTGGAGCTTGAGAATACTTCTCTGCGTTCTCGTCTGTGGCATACTTGAGATCTGGCAGGTATATATCAATGATACCGCTAAGCTCTCGTAGTGTCGTCAGGCTATCGTAGGCGTTGGTGTTATAGACCAGAGGGATGTTCAGGCCTTGCGGTGCGGCCAACGCTAGTGCCTGAACGATCTGTGGGACGAAGTGGGTGGGCGAGACGAGGTTTATGTTGTGGCAACCTTGGGCTTGGAGGGAGAGCATTATCTCCGCTAGTCTTTCAAGGCTGACCTCATTTACTTTTTGCCGATCCGGAGCTTGGCTTATCTGATAGTTTTGGCAGAAAGCGCAACGCAGATTGCAGTTGCCGAAGAAGATGGTTCCCGAGCCGTGGGTGCCAGAAAGCACTGGCTCCTCGCCGTGATGGGCACAAGAAGAAGAGACAACTGGGAGTACCCCGGAGCGGCAAAACCCTAACTCTCCCTGCGCACGGACAGCACCGCAACGGCGCGGACAAAGCTCACAGGATGATAGACTCTCGGCAAGGCGTGCGGCACGCTTATTGAGCTCGCCGGAGCGGAAAAGAGTAAGGTAGGAGGCTGTGTAGTTCCCCATGGTCATATGGCTGATGGGACTGTTTTCTTGCGCCTCAGTTTAAGCTTCGCCCCCAAGTCCTCCGCCATTTCCCCAAACGTATCCTGCACCAGTGCGGCTCTCTGTCGGGCGGTGAGCTTGGTACTCATCTGCTGCTCGGCTAAGGCGAGGGAGAGTTTTGATCTTTCTGCGGGTAATAACTGGGCGCAGAGACAATAAAAGCCCTTGCTGCGGTCGTCATCATAGACCGAGATCATCCAGCGCAGGAAAGCTACCTTTTCCTTGAGGGTGCATACCATGGCGGCAAGACCGTATCGCCTGATGCTCTCCAGATTGTTCAGCAGCCTCCGGCATGACATGAAGCTGATGATCGCGTTGGCAGCGACGAACTTGAGGCAGATGCGGAGGCAGGATATCAGCCGGGAGTATTCATCGCATACCTCTAGTTTGTGCCGTCTGGCGAAGGCGAGGATGCCACAAGCGGGGTGTTTTTCTAAGAAGCCATCGCCGTCGCATCTGGCACAGGTGCTTATGCCCATGGTGTGAGTTTGGGGGCAGAGCCCACGATTCAGTTCACAGACACCGATTTGGGGATATTTTCTGGCGGGTTGCTTTTCCATGCGCGGCCTTTTAGCTTACCCTAGCGCTTCAAGTTTGGCAGCGGCCTCTCTTATTCTGGTTATGGAGCGGTGCTTACCTAGTGTCTCCATCATCTGGAAGAGGGGCGGGGTTGCTGTGAGCCCAGAGACGGCGGTACGGAGCGCTCCGAAAAGCTGTCCGGCTTTAAGGCCCATCTCCTCGGCCAGGGGGCGCAACATTCCTTCCAGAGTGGTGGCGTCAAAGGCGGGCAGGACATCCAGTCTTGCGGTGGTTGTGGCAAGCAAGTTTGCGGTCTGTGTTTTGTCGAGCTTCTTGTCTATCAGGAGCTCGGCTGGGTAATCTACCCGATCGGTAAAAAAGAACCAACTCAGCTCTGGGCTCGCTGCTTCGGCGAGCGTTTTCGCCCGTTCCTGCACCAGAGCCAGTACCTTTTTAACATAACTTTGGTCGAGCGGCCTTACAATCTCTGGGGGCAAACCTTTTTCCAGGAAGGGCAAGGCGCGCGCCGCGAATGCGTCTGTGGTGAGGGCACGGATATAGACACCATTCATCCAGTCCAGTTTTTCCTTGTTGAAGATGGCTGCCGTTTGGCTCACGCGCTCAATGGTGAAATGGCGACAAAGTTCTTCCTTGGAGAAGAGCTCGGTTTTATCATCCAGCGACCAACCTAAGAGGGCGAGGAAGTTTGTCATGGCCTCAGCCAAATAGCCCTGTGCCCGATAGTCCAGGAGAGCCACGGCCCCATGGCGCTTGGAGAGCTTGCTACGGTCAGTGCCCAAGATGATTGGTAGGTGGGCAAATTCGGGTGGCGACCATCCGAAGGCACGGTACAGCATGAGGTGGCGGGGGGTGGAAGATAGCCACTCCTCACCGCGCATGACATGGCTTATTTTCATATAGTTGTCATCAATCACGTTTGCTAGGTGGTAGGTGGGATAACCGTCCGATTTTAGCAGTACAAAGTCGTCCAGCACGGCATTATCAAAGGTGACCTCGCCCCGGATGAGGTCGCGAAAAGTCGTTTTTAAGCTTAGTGGTATCTTAAAACGGATGACCGCGTTTGGGGCTGGGCCCAGCCCCAACTCACGGCAGCGGCGGTCGTAGCCCGGCGGCGCTTTGCGGGCGGTCTGCTCCTTACGCATTTCCTCCAGCCTCTCTGGGGTACAGTGGCAATAGTAAGCATCTCCCTTTGCTACCAGCTCCGCTGACATGCGGTTATACAACTCTAGCCGTTGCGATTGGAAGTAAGGGCCGGCATTACCGCCTGCCTCCGGACCCTCATCCCAGTCTATCCCCAGCCACCGCAGACTCTCCAGGATGGCTTCCAGCGCTTCCGGCACCGTACGGGCGACATCGGTATCCTCAATGCGCACGATAAAAGTCCCACCGGTGTGGCGGGCGAAGAGCCAATTGAAGAGGGCGGTGCGGATGTTGCCCACGTGGGGGATGCCGGTGGGTGAGGGGGCATATCGGACACGAATCTGCTTCATGGGCGGAAACCTCGATAATTTATTTGAACGATGCGGGTCGCAAAATCCCGCCAGATCCTATGGCAAATTGCCCGGACCTCAAGCGAGGTGGTGTCCATTATACATTATCGGTTATATTCTATCCTTGAGCCTCCGCAGACGAGTGTCTCTAGGGCAGACCCGAGATCGGTGGGGAGGGGGGCGGTGAAAGTGGCCTCCGTGCCGGTGGAGGGCAACCGAAAAGTGAGCTTGTAGGCGTGCAGGAATTGGCGTGCTACCAGTTCTGAGCGTATACCATAGACGGCATCTCCCACTACGGGATGGCCAATTCCAGCCAGATGGACGCGTATTTGATGTGTGCGTCCGGTAGCAGGTTTAAGCGTAAGCAGGGTGTAACCGCCAAGGCGGCGCCTTACGCGGTAGGCGGTCTGGGCTGGACGGCCGGAGGAGACCACGGCCATCCTTTGATGGTGGACAGGGTTGCGCCCGATGGGGGCGTCGATCAAGCCTGCCTCTGGTTCGGGGTGCCCCTTGACGAGGGCGAGGTACGTTTTTTCCACCCGGCGCGACTTGAACTGGCCAGAGAGGTCTTCCAATGCCCGGCGGTGCTTAGCGACAACGATAAGGCCCGACGTGTCCTTGTCCAGGCGGTGTACGATGCCGGGGCGCTCAGGGGCGCTACCTGCGGTGAGCTCTGGCAGGAGGCCCAATAAGGCGTTCACCAAAGTGCCGGCACGGTTGCCAGGTGCCGGATGAGTGGTCATGCCAGAAGGCTTGTTTATCACAATAAGGTCGGCATCTTCATAAATGATATCAAGGGGGATATGTTCGGGGGCGAGAGGGCTGGGTTCGGGGGGTGGGGTTGCAATCACCACCCGATCACCCGTTTTCAGCCGGAGAGCGGGCTTGGCGGGCTGAGCGTTGACTGTTATCCAACCCTCGGCAATGAGCTTTTGAATAAAGCTGCGCGAGAACTCCGGGCTATGCTCGGCTACAAAACAGTCAAGCCTCTTGCTGCCATGATCAACAACGAGTTGTTTCGGGCGGTCCATCTGTATGCTCGTTAAGCGCAGAACGAAAGAGGATGACGGCCAAGACGATGCTGCCTACCACTGCTGAGGCATCGGCGATGTTGTAGTCCGGCCAAGCGCCCATTTTGAGGAAGTCGGTTACGTATCCGATGAAGGTGCGGTCAATAAAATTGCCGATGATGCCGCCCAACATCATCCCTAGGGCGATTAGGCTGAGGCGGCTACGCAGGAAATCAAAGCGGCGGTTCATGAATATTCCAAGCCAAAGTACCACCAGCGCCATGACGGCGGAAACGACAGCTAGAGCCACAGTGTGCTCTTGAAAGATGCCGAAAGATGCCCCGGTATTTCGGACGTGGGTCAGGCGAAAAAAACCGGTGGCGGGGACGGAGCCTCCCAGTGCAATATGTTGCTTTACCAAATACTTGGTGAGTTGATCTAGAGAGACGGCGGTCGCCGCCGGAAGGAGGAAGGCAGCGATCTCTTTCAGGCGGCTTTTGCCTATCATTTCTTAATCTGGGCGCACTTCATGCATATTTTAGCGATGGGGATGGCCTCAAGGCGGGCGGCCTCAATCTGCTCGCCGCACTTTTGGCACTGTCCGTAGGTGCCGTTGTCTAGCTTTTTGACTGCCAGATCAATATCAACCAATTGGTCGAGGATGCGTTTTTCCTGGGCGATGAGGTTTTCCAGCTCAGCGGTCTCGCTGGCCTCCTCTTCCCGTTTACCGAAAGGGCTGCCCTCTCGCCTTTCATTGGCGGTGCGCGCCGTTCGAATCTGCTCAAGCTGATCGTTAAGTTGCTCTCGATCTTTCTCGATTCTTATTTTGATGGCCTGGTAGTTGGTATCTGCCATTGTTTTCTCCTAACCCAGCACCGATAGTGAATTTGGTGAGATTGCTGTTAACCTTGGGGCGAATCGGTGGCAGGCTGCGACAAACAGCCTTAACTTAGGCAGGCTGGAACGAACACATCCTGCCGCGATAGAGATGGCATAAAATACTGTAACGGCATAGTTGCTTTCACTACTCAGTGTAGCTCATTTAACGGTATAATTCAACCAGTCTAACTGGGATATGGTCTGAGTTAATGGTACTTCAGTTATTGGACCATCTGGCATAATTTAAATCTCCGGCTTCATCCGGTGCCAATCTGTTGCTTGCTCGTAGGCATAGGCTATCTTGAAGATGGTTTCCTCGGCGAAAGGACGAGCGATGACCTGCATCCCAACGGGCAACCCGCCGACGAACCCGGCGGGTAGGGAGAGAGCCGGCACGCCAGCGATGTTGATGGGCAGGGTGCATACGTCTGAGAGGTACATACGTAAGGGGTCACTGGTCTTCTCGCCGATCATAAAAGGCACGGTAGGGGAGGTCGGGGTGACGATGGCATCATATTTTTCAAATGCCTGCTCAAACTCACGGCGAATAATTGTGCGCACCTTCTGCGCCTTGAGATAGTATGCATCATAATAACCTGCTGAGAGGGCATAGGTGCCGAGCATGATGCGCCGCTTGACCTCTGGCCCAAAGCCGAACTGGCGCGTCTTCTCCATTACCTCCCACATATTCTCGGTCTGGGCGTAGGAGAAACCGTACTTGGCGCCGTCATAGCGCGCCAGGTTGGCCGAAGCCTCGCTCGGGGCGATGACATAGTAGACGGCCAGGGCATAGGACGTGGAAGGCAAACTGGCCTCCCAATCAACCTTCGCTCCCAATGCTTCCATCTTGGCGATGGCGGTGCGCACGGTCTGGCTGACTTCGGGTTGCATGCCTGTCGTAAAGTACTCTTTGGGCACACCCAAGCGCAGACCTCTGATATCGCCGGTCAGGCTTTGGGTGTAGTCTGGCACAGGGCAATCAACTGAGGTGGCATCGCCTGCGTCGTGGCCTGCGATGGTGTTCATCACTAGGGCAGCATCGGTCACATCGCGGGTCATGGGGCCGATTTGATCAAGCGACGAGGCGTAGGCTATCAATCCGAAGCGGCTCACGCGTCCGTAAGTAGGCTTGAGGCCTACGATGGAGCAGAAGCCCGCTGGCTGGCGGATACTGCCCCCGGTGTCGGATCCCAAGGCATAGACCGTCTCACCGGCGGCCACGGCAGCGGCTGAGCCACCCGAAGAACCCCCCGGCACGCGGGCTGTATCCCAGGGGTTATGGGTAACGAAGAAAGCTGAGTTCTCTGTGGAGGAGCCCATAGCGAATTCATCCATGTTGGTCTTGCCTAGCATTACCATGCCGGCATCTTTCAGCTTTTTGATGACGGTGGCATCGTAGGGAGGGGCAAAGCTCTCTAGTATATGGGAGGAGCAGGTAGTGCGCACCCCCATGGTACACAACAAATCCTTCATCGCGGCGGGCACACCAGTGAGGGGGGTGGCTTCGCCATGTTTAAACTTTCGGTCGGCCTCCTCGGCTTGCTTTAGCGCCAGCTCGGCGGTGACGGTGGTAAAAGCCTTGAGGTGGGGCTCCAGCTTTTCAATTCTCTGCAGGCAGGACTCTGCCAGCTCAACAGCGGAAACCTCTTTCTTTTTCAGAAGTTTGCCTACTTCATGTATGGTAAGGCAGCTTTTGATTTCCAATTTATGACTCCATCCTGCCCACAGGCATGATATAGAAAGTTTCGCCTTCGCCCGACCCGGGGTTGCATCTTAATTCGTATGAAAAAGATTCTCGTGCTTTGGGCTAAGCCTTGGTGGCGGTTGGCGTTTCTCAGTGACTCCTAGTCATCTTCCAGCACGGCGCGGATGCGAAAAAAATCACCTTCGCGCCGCGGGGCGTTGGCCAGCACCGCCTCTGGGGAGAGCGATGGTTGGGCGGTATCATCCTGCATGACGTCGCATAGGGCGTTGGCCTGAGCTGTGGGCGGGATGTTCTCCGTGTCCACTTGCTTTAAGACCTCGAAGTTTTCGAGGATATTGGAAAGCTGTTCTTGGAAGCAGGCGATATCCTCTTCGGCCATTCCGAGTTTGGCTAAGGCGGCGATATGCATAACCTCTTCACGAGTGAGACTCATCTTATTACCTCGCTGGCATTATACATCGCGTGTGGGAGGGGCAGCAAACAACGCATTTCAGCAACGATATGGTTGACGCGATAGGGTGTCGCCAGTTCACTCAGGTATATACCCATTGTATCGCTCAGGCACCATAACTGTGGCCGGGCTCAACTAAGCAGAAATTTACGTTAACAGCCATTCAATGATATTTATTTTGTTCTATGCCTTCATAATTTCCGGTGGCGAAATCAAGCGTGAGGAGATATTTCAATTTGGCAGAATATTTACCGAGAAAATGGGGCGCGGCTCATTAGCTAGTGGTCATATGTTACATGACGCCTGTTCTGCCCAGATGCTATAATGGTTGCTCTGTTTAGGTTGAGGAGTGAGCCATAGAGATTATTCCGGCCATAGATATCCGCAGCGGACGATGCGTGCGTCTTTTTCAAGGTGACTTTGCCCAGGAGACGGTCTATGGCGACGACCCGCTGGAGATGGCACTTCGGTGGCAGTCACAGGGGGCGACGCGTCTACATATTGTGGATCTGGATGGTGCGGAGAGCGGTAATCCCCAGAATTCGGAGGCCATTCGGCGTATCGCTGAGACCATCTTCATCCCTATTGAGGTGGGTGGCGGCATTCGCACTTTGGTGACTATGGAAAAGCTCATCAAATTGGGGGCCGATCGAGTGGTTCTTGGTACGGCGGCGGTTAGTGATCCCGAGATGGTAAGAGAGGCTTGCCGTAATTTCCGCCAGGCCATTGTGGTATCTATTGATGCCCGTGACGGCTATTTGACCACTCATGGCTGGACGCATAATACGGATCTTAGGGCGGTGGATTTTGCGAGAATGATGGTCGCTCTTGGAGTACGGCGCTTCGTTTATACGGATATCAGCCGCGATGGCACCCTAACCGAGCCCAACTTCCTGTCCATATTTGAGCTTATAGACAGTACGAGGTTTCCGGTGATCGCCTCGGGAGGGGTGGCTTCGGCCTTACACCTTAAGTTGCTTAAGAAGATTGGGGCGGAGGGGGCGATCGTCGGGAAGGCGCTTTATGCCGATGCCCTTAGCCTGCCGCAGGCACTTCAAGCCGTTGAGGGCTAGCCATTCATGAAACCGTCTGTTGTGCGCGGCTTGATCCAAGATGGAGAAATGATAGAAAGAGGTTGCCAGCATGCTTAACATAAAATGGGACGATAAGGGACTTGTGGCGGCCATTATCCAGGATTCTGCCACGGGCGAAGTGCTCATGCTGGGCTATATGGATGCTGAGGCTCTAAAGCAGACCCTGGAGAGCGGACACGCTTGGTTTTGGAGCCGTAGCCGCCAGGAGCTGTGGCACAAAGGGGCTACTTCTGGCAACTATCTCAAAGTGAAAGAAGTATGGTACGACTGCGATGCCGATGCTGTCCTAGTAAAAGCCCACCCAATTGGGCCTACCTGCCATACCGGCGAGCGGAGTTGCTTCTTCCGCCGTCTCAACTCAGCGGATTTGTAGAGGCTGACTCAATCCTTGTTAGCACTCCGTCGGCGATGAGCACTTCTTCGAGGGCGGCGATGCTTACTTCCACCATCTTGTCATCGGGCTGTTTGGTGGTCAGGCTCTGCAACCACAAGCCCGGAGCCATGACCGCACGTACCATCGGATTTCCCAGATGGCGTGCTCCAAGCTGGGTGAGTTCATAGGCGAATGCTGCAATAACCGGCACGAGCAGAATGCGCGAGGCGACCATGAGCCATAATCCAGGTTTGCCAATGAGGCTGAAGACTAAGATGGCGATGATCATGACGGCTAGCAGAAAAGCCGTCCCGCAACGGGCATGGGCAGTGGTGAAAGTCTGTATGTCTTTGGGTTGGAGGGGCACCCCAGCTTCATAAGCGTGGATGGTCTTGTGTTCTGCCCCGTGGTAGGCGAAAACCCGCCTGATGTCTGGCATGAGGCTGACCAGGGAGAGATAAGCCAAGAAAATCACTAACCTCACCATGCCCTCAGCGAAGTGGAAGAGCAGACTTGAGGCATCGTTCGGTAAGATCCAGCGCGTTAAAAACAAAGGCAACAGAAAAAAAAGCCCTACTGCCAAAGCTATTGAGATAAGCAAGGTGACCCAAATGGCGGCCCCCATCCCCTTGCCGCCATCAGCGGGTTGGTCAGCCTCATGTTTTTCCTCGTCATCCAAAGCGACACTCGTTGAGAACATTAGGCTTTGCATGCCTAGAATGAGGGCCTCCAGCAGGGCAATGACGCCGCGTACAAAGGGGAGGCGGCGGAGAGGCCCAGTATAGATAGCGGAGAGGGGCTTTACCTGTTTGGCCAAGGTGCCGTCAGGTCGGCGCACCACGATGGCTAGATTCCTCTGACCGCGCATCATCACCCCTTCCATGACCGCCTGTCCGCCGTAACGAAAAGTGTTTGACATACCTCAGCTTCCGGTTCGGCAAGGGAGAAAGAGGAGCTGGTGGGTTAGTTCTTCAAACATCCAGTGCCCGCATAACGTGTCAATTAAAAAGAAGCGGCTGTTCTGGCCGCTCCTTTGGTCTTTCCAGTTATTTACCAGCCTTGGCGTAGCGCTGTTTGAAGCGCTCCACACGTCCGGCGGTGTCCACCATACGCCGCTCGCCTGTGTAGAAAGGATGGCAGGCACTACAAAGCTCTACCTTAAGCTGTTTCTTGGTAGAGCCGGTGGTGAACTTGTTGCCGCAGGAACAGGTGACCTCGGCATCTGGGTAGTAATTAGGGTGTATTTTTTCTTTCATAGCGTTTCTCTCTCTAGATCTCCGCCCGTTAATTTGGTGGGGGATGGCGATCTCGGTTCGTGAGCTGCCTATACGGCGTAAACGCTTACCTTTCGCTTATCTTTACCCGCCGGCTCGAATTTGACCTGACCGGAGATGAGGGCAAATAGGGTGTAATCGCGCCCCACGCCGACATTGTTGCCTGGCGCAGTGTGTGTACCGCATTGGCGCACGAGGATGGTGCCGGCACTCACGGTTTCACCGCCGTAACGCTTGACCCCTCGCATCTTGGGCTTGGAATCGCGACCGTTGCGCGAAGAACCCGCTCCTTTTTTGTGAGCCATTAGACTTCCTCTTTCTTAGTGTGAGGGCGTGGGGTAGCGGATTCCCCAGCCTCTTCCGTCCCAGGCATGACGATACTATTGATTTCGACTTCGGTAAACGGTTGACGATGCCCTTGCTTGCGGGAATAGCGCACTTTGGATTTGAACTTGAAAACCGTAACCTTATTACCCAATCCGTTACCGATAATGGTGGCCACGACGCTTGCTCCGTCAACGATGGGGTTACCAACGTTGAGTTTGTGGTCGTCGCCTACAGCCAGCACGCGACCTAGCGCGAACCTATCGCTATCCTGAACGGTCAAGCGCTCGACTTTTAGCTTGTCGCCTGGACGGACGGTGTATTGCTTATTTCCGGTCTCAATTATGGCGTAAATGACATACCTCCAATGAAGCGGCGGGTGGCAACCCGCTACTTTGCAAATCAACAAAGCTGAATTATATCAGCCGTACGTATAGGTGTCAAACATACGATGACGGAGCTCACGACACCCCTCCACGGCGGCCGATTTATGGCTTGGTAACGACCGCTGGTGTATAATGGCCTAAAAAGCAGAGAGGAGGCATGTGTGAGCAAAAGGTTACCCAACTTCTTGCTGGGCACCCTGGCTATTGTGGCAGGGGTTGTCGTTTTATATCGTCAGGACTTGATATATCCGGTATGTAGTATTGTTCTTATCGCTTGGGGCCTCCTGACTATTTTCAGGAAATCTTAGAAAGGAGCATTCTATGCCTTGGGCAGAACTTAGCATCGGCGGTCTCTGGTTCGGCATCGTGGCCATCACCTTGGGGGTTATCGTTATTGCTTTCCCTCGTATTTTGAACTACCTCATTGCGGGTATCGCGATTCTTTTTGGCATTCTCTGGATTATAGGCGGTGCCTGGCTGCCGGGTATCGTCTCGCTTTTGTTTGGCCTTGCCATCCTGGTATTCCCAGCTTTCTGGAACTACCTAGTGGCGGGCTACCTGATCTTGATGGGGGTGTGGCTGATATTCGGTGCTGATGCCATGGTCGTGGGCATTGTCACCTTGGTCTTTGGGGTAATCGTCGCCATCTTCCCGTCCATTCTGAACTATATCTTTGGCTTCTATTTGATTATGTCCGGGGTCATTGCCATTGCCAACCACTATGGCTGGTTCGGCGATTTCTTTATGCTGTTGCCTTTCATTAGGCTGGTCGGAGAGAAAGGTAAAGCTTGGCACAAGTTGCCTTTGCCTGTCTCGAACAAGAGCTAAAGAGCATTGTCATCTAACCTTGGAAAATGGCCGGACGATTGCAAGGTCGTCTGGCCATTTATGGAACTGTGGAGCCCGCCCGTGATTTCGGTGGCTATGCTTCTCGGGCGGTGACCTGGCCCCCTGCTTTGCTCCAGTCATTGATAGTGTAGCGCCTCAGCTTACCAGCAGTATTCCTACCGCGCACGTGACGGCAATGGGAGGCAGGGCGGGCATAGGTCGCCCCTTGAGCAACACCAATTGGATGGCGTAAGCTGCAAGGAGCCCGATTAGCCCGAAGACAGCTACGAGCATTGCCGAACTTAAGCCGAAAGCGAAGAAAGCTGAGGCGGATACGAGCAGGGGAAAAGCGATGTCACCGCCTCCCAAGATAGAGAAGCGCCGCTCTCCAGGTTTTTCATCCTCGGTGTGGTCAAAAGAGGCCTCCTGGAGACTTGAGCGCCACCCCTTGCTTTTACGGGGGAAAACGAAAGCAGGCATGGCGTTGGTGAGGGAGAGCTTGCTGGCCATCCATACCATGAATCCGAAGCGCACTGCCAGCAAGTCGTAGATGGCAAGGACCGCCAGCAAGACCACTGCGGTCCAGGGGGTGATGAAGCGCCCGAATACTGCTGCTAGGCTGACCATGGCTAGCAGCATAACCCCGTTATGCAGCCATACTCGGGGATATAAGAGCCAAGCCAGCCCTACCGCTACGGCGAGTACCAAGCTTGGTACCAATGGTAGCCAGATGGCTAGAATCACAAAGACGCTCCAGCCGAAAAGTATCCCGAACAGGATTCGCATCAGCTTCTGAAGCAAATGGAGCGGAAGGAAATAGAGGACCAGACCGACAATGACCACGACCACGAAGAAATAGATGATAATGGGCCCCAGGGCAGAGTAGGCTGGGACATCGACCACTGTGTCGTCAGGCAGGACGACCTCGCCCGGCCAGAGCGAGACGATGTCGGATGGCTGGGACGGCACATAGATACCCGCTTCTTCCAAAAAAGGGTCTTGCCGCCACACGGTGGCGAAAGTGAGGGCTTGGGCAATGATGAATATAGCAAGGCTCCAAAGAGCGGGGCTGATTTTGAGGAGCAGTTTGTTTTTTGACATGATAGGTCGTATTCTAGCCGTCTGTCCTCATAATGTCCAAAGACTGACTGGGCAGGCGGTTACTACTTACTATGATAACGACGGCGCATACTGAAAGTTATGGTGTTTACAATGCGAGATTGCCATTGTGCTTAATTGGGCGGGACCTCGGTACACTCTCGCGTTAAGGCTTGTGAATAGTTCACTCATACCAAACCGAACAAGGTGCCGTTTGCAGCGCGCTTAGCCTTATGGCAGGGGGTTGAATGCCCAGTGCAGAAGATTCTCCCCTGGCTTTGGCAGTTAGGCCCTCTCATTGATCTCTGGTGAGCTAGATAGCAGCGCGGGGATAAAGCTTGCCTGCGATGATGGTCAGTACTAACGTGGCACTCACGAGTACGACAAAGTCCAGCCAGAGCGCGTGGTTGCCGGTGCCTCCGTTTATCATCAGCAGACGCAGGGCATCCACTTGATAGGTCAAGGGATTGATGCGCGCCAACACCTGGAGCCAGCTTGGCATAACCGAGACGGGGTAGATGGCACTGGAAGCGAAGAAAAATGGCATGGTGAGCACTTGGCCGATGCCTAGGAAGCGCTCGCGTGTCTTGACGAGAAGGGCGATGATGAGGGAGAAAGAAGTGAATACCATCGCTCCCAAAACGACTACAATGATGACTACTAACAGATTGATAGGGTTCCAGTTGATGTGCACTCCCATAATCATGGCCAACAGATAGACGATGAGCGCTTGGGAGAGGGCGCGCACGCCTCCGGCTACGGACTTGCCCAAGGCTAGGGCGAGACGAGGGGTAGGCGAGACCAGAAATTTGTGTACGATGCCCAGATCACGTTCCCAGATGATGCTCATGCCGCCGAAGATGGCCACAAACATAGCACTTTGGGCCAAAATGCCCGGGGCGAGGAAATCTACGTATGGGAGATCGCCCGTGGGGATGGTATGCATCCGAGAGAAGACCTCGCCGAAGACAACGAGCCATAGGGCAGGCTGAATGGCGCGCATGATGAGCTCCGATGGGTCATGGCGCAACTTAAGCACTTCAACGCCGGCGACGATGAAGATCTTACGGAAAAAGTCGCTGAGACTGCTCGGGGAACGCGTTTTAGCCGAGTCGGCTGGCGACGCGCCTGGTTCTGGCGGTGTCATGATAGCCCTCCGCTTCGGTTAGATTGTCGCCGGTGTAATGTATAAAGACGTCCTCCATGGTGGCGTTCGGGCCGACGGTGGCCTTGAGTGTTGCTGGGCTACCTAGGGCGACCACCACGCCGTGGTGCATGATGGCTACGCGGGAGCATAGGCTGTCGGCTTCCTCCATAAAATGGGTGGTGGTGAGTAGGGTGGTGCCGTAGCTACGGCGGAGCTCGGCAATGACCTCCCAGACGGCTTTGCGGGCGATAGGGTCAAGGCCGACGGTGGGCTCGTCCAGGAAGAGGACGGATGGGTGGTGTAGGATGGACTGGGCGATCTCCAAGCGGCGGATCATGCCGCCGGAATAGGTGCGTACCAGTCGGTGAGCAGCCTCCTCAAGCCCCATGAAGCGCAGAGCTTCCATGGTGCGCTCCCGCCTAGTGCGCGCGGGCACGCTGTAGAGACCAGCGAAGATCGATAGGTTCTCATAGCCTGTTAGAGACGAGTCGGCGGAGAGCACTTGCGGGACATAGCCAATTACGCGGCGCACATCGGAAGCGGCCCGGGTGATGCTAAAGCCGGCTACCATGGCTTCTCCGGAGCTGGGCGGTAGGATGGTGGTGAGCATCTTAATGAGGGTGGTCTTGCCCGCGCCGTTGGGGCCGAGCAACCCGAAGCTCTCCCCTGTGGCGATATCCAGATCAAGATTGTCGACAGCCGCAAGCTCGCCAAAACAGCGGGTGAGCTTGATAAGACGAACGACGGGCATGGGGTTGTTTTCGGTAATGGACACAAGGCTCACTTTCTAGCTGTCAGATTATTTTGGCTAATATCCTAACAGACCTCCCGCTCTTTGAAAAGAAAGTCTGGCAATGTCTAGTTCATGCCTGATATGCTTTTCGTTTCAGGTGCCGGCTTTATTCCCTGAACCTTGATGCTGGCAATGGATTCCGAGGCATCTTGTACCTGTTGATCGGTCAGCCCCAAGCCATCCGCTGTAACTTTGGAGATAATGTCAGTCATGGCGCTACTGAGAGGGTATGCCGATTCTTCGATGATTTTAACCGCCTCGAATCCCGCTTTGCCGATGGTCTCCATGTATTCATTTTTCTCCATGGCACCGGCTACGCATCCGATATAAGCATCAATTGAGGTTAAGATGCAACTCGGTAGTTCTTTTAAAATTACAAGGTCTGATACCATCAATCTGCCGCCGGGTTTTAAGACCCGAAATGCCTCGTCAAAAACCCTCTGTTTGTTGCTGGCGAGGTTGATGACGCAGTTAGAGATGACGACGTCTGCAAAATTGTCTGCTACGGGGAGATTCTCAATCTCGCCTAAGCGGAACTCAACATTTGTATAGTTACCTTTGCGGGCATTTTCCCTGGCCTTGTCCAGCATTTCGGCGGTCATATCAATGCCGATGACTTTTCCCGCAGTACCGACCTTGGCTGCGGCCAGGAAGCTATCGAAGCCAGCTCCAGAGCCAAGATCAAGGACAATTTCACCTTTTTTCAAAGATGCCAGGGCTACTGGATTACCGCAGCCGAGACCTAAATTTGCACTTTCGGGCACCATATTAAGGTCCTGGTCACTGTATCCGAGTTTTTTGCTGATGCCGGCGACAGCGCCAGTGTTGGCTCCGCAGCAATTGGTAATCTGCTGGGCAGATTCTCCGCAACAAGAACCGCTCTGCTTGGCTATCTTGCCGTACTGTTCCCTGACTGTCTTGTGGATTTCTTCTTGTTTCATTTTTTCCGTCCTTATCGTTATTATTACCGCTGTAAAAAGGAAGCAGTTGCCCCATTAGGTTGTTTGTCGAACGGAGCCACGATGTGCAATTTTGTGCTCACATGTTAATCTGCGCCATACCAAGATGCTTGTCGTTGTCTTGTGGCGGGAAATATCTGCGCTGAAAATAGAGCGCGATATTTACAAGCCCGATCATTGCAGGCACCTCTATCAGCGGTCCGATGACCGCAACGAGAGCCTGTCCGGAGCCGATGCCAAAAACGGCGATGGCCACGGCAATGGCAAGTTCAAAATTGTTGCTGGCCGCAGTGAAAGCGATGGTGACTGTCTTGGTGTAGCCTGCGCCGGCTTTTTTGCCCATATAGAATGAGATCAGAAACATGATTATGAAGTAGATCAACAGAGGGACGGCTATGCGGAGGACATCTAGAGGCAACTGGATAATGACCCCGCCTTTTAGGGAGAACATGACGACGACAGTAAAAAGAAGTGCCATTAGGGTAATCGGGCTGATTTTAGGTATAAATACCTTTTCGTACCATTCAAAGCCTTTGATGTGTGTAAGGACGAAACGGGTGACCATGCCTCCGAAAAAGGGAATGCCGAGATAGATCAGCACACTTCCGGCAATCTGCCCGATGGTGATATCCACCGTCGACCCTGCTAGGCCAAAATAGTTGGGGATAACTGTGATGAAGACATAGGCGTAAGCCGAATAGAAGACGATCTGGAAAATGGAGTTAAAGGCCACCAGCCCGGCGGCATACTCATTATTTCCCTGAGCCAGTTCGTTCCAGACAATGACCATGGCAATGCAACGAGCCAACCCTATCATGATAAGGCCTGTCATGTATTCCGGCATAGGCCAGAGGTATCCAAGAAATAGTGTGGCCAACAGGAACATCAGAATAGGTCCGATCAACCAGTTCTGGATGAGCGAAATACCCAGCACTTTCCAGTCGCGGAAAATCTTGCCGAACTGCTCGTATTTAACCCTGGCTAGAGGAGGGTACATCATCAAGATCAGCCCGATGGCGATCGGGATGGAGGTGGTGCCTACGGACAGGAAATCAATGAACCTTGCGGTGCCGGGCACAAAGTAACTCAGGCATATGCCCAATGCCATGGCTAGGAATATCCATAGTGTTAGGAACCTGTCCAAAAATGACAGCCTTGGTTCTCTGCGCGACTGTTTGCTCATTTCATACCATTGCCATTAGGTAAATACTGTTTTTATTAAGGATCTCGCTGACTGAGAGGGGCCGAAAATAGGTCGTAACTCATGTATTACACGCATAACTATAACCTCATTTGCTGTATGAGCCTTGCTGCCCGCTCCTTTATCTCGTCTCTGATCTCTCTAATCTGATGGAGAGATTTCCCCGACGGATCGTCCAGCGCCCAGTTTTCCGCATCTGGTGATGCCTGTAGGCAGTCATTCTCGCAGCCAAGCGTGATTGCCATATCGGCGCTATTTACCATCTCGATGGTTAGTAGCCTTGGCTTAATCCGGCTAAGGTCCATGCCCACTTCTTTCATAGCGGCAACGACCATGGGGTTTACCTGCTCAGCTGGTCTAGGGCCGGCGGAGATGGCCAATGATTTCCCCCGAGTTATTTTGTTGAAAAAGGCTTCGGCCATTTGGCTACGACCGGCATTGTGCACGCAAATAAAAAGCACTGTTTTCTTCTTTGTGCTTGTCTCTGTTGGGTCAGGGCTGTCGCAGGGCGGATTGCAGCAATGTGCACGAAACTCCCGGACATCTTTCAGGCGCGCTCTGTCATTTGCGGCAGTTTCGCTATCGGAGAAGCCAAGTTTGATGGCGTTTATGAAAGTCGATATATAGTCGGTCAGGCTGGCTTGGTCGATAGAGTAATATGCCCAAAGACCATCCCGTTGGTATTTGAGAAAGCCAGCATTATATAAAATATTAAGATTGCGCGAGGCGCGAGTCTGAGAGATTGACAGTACTTTGGCAACCTCACAGACACAGCACTCCCCCTCCAGAAGGATACTCAATATCCTGAGTCGGGTGTCGTCAGAAAGGGCCTTGGCGGCTTTGGTCAGGCTACGCGTAACATTACTCCGCTATATGCGCATACTTAATCATAGATTATCATATCGGCGAAAGACATTCAAGTTGTTGCGAGTACATGCCCAAAGGAATAAAGCTAATTGCCATGATATGAAGCCAATTATGGTAGAAGTTCTCGTCTCTTCGGCTACAACTTCAAAATGATAGGCTGAAAACTAGGCACAGGAAAGCCAGGCTTTAAGCCTGAATATTTTTGTCAAATTATGGCGTGCATA
>JGI24702J35022_10000101_pt1 | contig 39658 bp, 25 predicted proteins | sample TergutTh196P4_FD_35022 | JGI IMG/M metagenome (IMG submission 35022) | reverse complement strand
AGTTTCGACATCGAATGGATCGTCTCTTTATTGGGGTAATCTAACGATAGTTGGTTGGTCGTTCCCGGACGCAATGTCAAATAGCCGCTTTGATACAAAAAACCATAAGCAGGCGTCGAATCCATGTCGCCCGGGTTTTGTGCGAAATCCCTTGAAATAGGTAACATGCGAAACTGTTCAACCGTTAGATGTCGGTTTTTCAAGTATTCGGCAATCATTTTTGACCTGCCTGTATCTATCCAATAGTTATACCATTCCTTTTGCGCAAAAAACGACAGGGTAGAATAGGGATTGTAAAGCCTTGCTTTTGTATCGTCGTCGAAACAAAAACCATTGTAATAATCTCTCATGCTATTGATTAACTCATCTGTTGTTATTTTCATACGGCTTGCCGTTTCTTCGATATAATCGGGGAAATACTGAACGAGTTCGTCTTCCGAATAGCCGCAAATTTCGGCATATTCCGGCATTAACGAGATGTCTGTCGGTGTATTGAGGATTGAGAATACACCGAATTTGGCGAATTTGGAAATACCGGTGATGAATGTAAAACGGATATATTCGTCGTTGGCTTTGATTTGAATGTAATAATCTCTCAACACGTCACGGACTTTATTTGCCATGGCTGGGTCGTTGACGAAATCGGTATAGGGCTTGTCGTATTCATCGATCAGGATGACCACTTTTTTATTCTCCTTCTTTGCCGTTCTTACAATCAAATTCCTTAAAACAGCGCCCGAAGGCAGGTGTGGCGGAACTTCAACCCCCATTCTTTCCGCAATTTCAATTGTCAGTTGCTTTAAATCAGATTCAAAAACGTCTATCCCTTTGTTATTAGTAACCTGGCTCATATCCAACCGTATAACCGGACTTGGCTTAAAATCCTGCCTGTTCAGGAACTCTTCAGCGTAAAGTCCTTTGAACAGTTCTTTTTTGCCCGAAAACAGCGCATCGAAAGTAGAAATCGTAAGCGATTTACCAAACCTGCGGGGACGGGCAAGGAAACAAATATCAAACTTATCAATCAAGTCGACAAGATATTTGGTTTTGTCCACATAAACGCCATTCCTTTCTCGCAATTTTTCGAATGTCTGTATGCCTATCGGCAATTTTAATCTTTTGATTTCCATATAATAATTTTCAGTTATCAGTTAGAATGTGTCGCAAAGATAGCCTATTTATCCGAGAACTCGGATGAGCCGGGAGAAAATAAAAGATTTATTCATGCTTGGCACAAAAAAAATCCCGAAGCAGTCGCTTCGGGATTTTTTCGCTCAGTTTATTAGTGATTAATTAATAACTTTATAAGCTTTTCCGTTCAATTGAACAATGTAAAGTCCTTTTGGTAAAGGTAATGAGGTACTACCGCTTACCGATACTTGATTGACAAGCTGGCCGGTTACGCTGTAAACTGAGAGCGTTGCCGGGGAATCAGTCTCCACAAAAAGTGTTCCTGATGCAGCCCATACATTATTCTTAGCAACTAACAGATTGCCCGTTTGCTCGCCATCGCCGTCTCCGCTCGTTGAAGTTGTAGCCGTGACATAGATGTTCAAATTTTGTTCTACTCTCTTAATGGTAACCTTATAGGTGTTGCTTCCGATGTATTCACAATCGACAAGTCCCGCAGGAAGGTCTACATTTGGGTAAGCAGACTCTACAAAGACAGTAATCGGTTTAGCGCTAACCGCTGTAAATGTAAAGGGTTTTTGAGAAGGAACATAACGTATAGCGCCTAAAGTACTTGGATTAGTAGTTATCCCATCTTCGGCAAAGATTTCAATGGCACGCAATGTAGTCACATCCGCTCCCGTAGGAGGTTCGTAGTCATTAGAGCCCGGAGAATCGAATTCATCATGGATAGATATTTCATAATAAATGCTTTCGATGGGATATTTATCTAATAATGGCAACATCTGGTCTTTATAGGTATAGCGGGCTACACTTGTCATACGATCCATGTGCGGTCTGAGCCATGCTTCATCGGCTTTCAAAAAGCTGATAATTGTGACATGTGAGTCCGCAATCGTTATGGTCCTCTTTACGACGGGGTTAAGGTCATTACCAAGCACATAAGCCAGATTGATTTCAATTAGATTGTATGCGCGCGCTAAATAATTCGCATACAAACCTTGTAGGGTAGGATAGTCCCAACCAAGAAGAGCGGATCCGTTATCGGTTCCTTTAACCCAAGCGCCCTCCTTTTGAATTTCCGCCAAAGGTAAGGTATAACCATTAGTAGACGGCGGGTCAGAAATAACTAATTCAAATGTTACGCCTGTATAAACGCTACATCCTTTTACTGCCACATTCACATCATAGCTCTGTGCATTACTAACACTTGCTCCCAGAAATAACATCGAGAGCATCAAACCTAAAGTAAATCTCATTTTTTTCATATTCAAATCGTTTTAATTAATAATATTTGTCTTTCACAATAATTTCTCTACTGATTATCAATCATTTAATTCAATAAAGGACTGAACCGAAACCTACTACTCACAAGTTAAGCAACCGCAAAAATAGGCATTATAAAATAAAATAGAAAATATTAAATGTTAAATAAACGTAAAATATGCTCGGTTTTTCGGATTTCATTGAAAAACAAGCGAATTCTATCATATTTTTTTTCAACCGCTGTTTGCGACGGCAAATGTAATATATGTAAATCGAATAAAAAAAAAAAAAATCACTTTTAACATTTGAATTTTGAATTTTTTTTCAGCTCCTTTTAAAAATCACATTTAATATGCTTATATTTAGGTGTATACTAATTCTAACGGGTTCTTGTCAAATTTTCTTGAAAATGAATCATTGCGTCTTTTTCCTATCAATTCGGCAAAATCTTAGGGCTGCGACGTCCCGTCCGCATGCAAAGCGAAAGAGCGGACGGGACGTCCGCGTACCCAGTATGTAATTGGTAGGGACGAAGCAATCAAAGGTAGGCTGCGTTTCGGCAATTTTCAAACAAAAGTAAACTTTTGTTTGGTATTGCTCTCAACTTGCACTACCTTTGACGCCCGAAATAAAAGCGTATGCAGTGAACGAAAAAACAACTTTTTTAGACAAAATCGATGTTCCGGCTGATTTGAGAAAGCTTCGGCCGGAAGACCTGAAGGGGGTGTGTGCAGAGTTACGACAATATATTATTGATATATTATCGTGTAATCCGGGTCATCTTGCTGCAAGTCTCGGAACGGTAGAACTGACGGTAGCGCTTCATTATGTGTTTAATACACCGACCGACCGGATCGTTTGGGATGTCGGACATCAAGCCTACGGGCATAAAATACTGACCGGACGACGCGAGCGATTTCATACATTACGGAAGTTAGGCGGCATAAGCGGGTTCCCGAATCCGACAGAAAGCGAGTACGACGCTTTTATTGCCGGACATGCTTCTAACTCCATATCGGCAGCCTTAGGTATCGCCACAGCTTCCGAATTACAACAGATCGCCGACCGCCATGTGATAGCTGTGATCGGTGACGGCGCGATGACGGGAGGACTTGCCTTTGAGGGCCTCAACAATGCGTCGAATAATCCGAATAACATGCTTATTGTCCTGAATGATAACGATATGGCTATCGATCGTAATGTCGGTGGGATGAGCCGTTACTTAGTAGAAATAACTACCTCGCGTACATATAATAGAATACGGTATGGCATGTATCGCATCATGCGAAAACTGAACCTGATCACTGAAAAAAGACGCGAGAATATCCTTCGTTTTAATAACAGTCTGAAAGCCTTGCTGTCGCGCCAACATAATCTTTTTGAAGGATTCAGTATCCGATATTTTGGCCCCGTTGACGGACATGATGTATTAGACATTATTGAAAAGCTGAAAGACATCAAGGAGATGAAAGGACCTAAACTGTTGCATATTAAAACGCAGAAAGGGAAAGGATTCAAACCTGCCGAAGAATCGGCGACCGAATGGCATGCACCCGGTTTGTTCGATAAAGAAACGGGAAAACGTCACTGTTCGGTCGACCATGATCAACCGTTACCCTATCAGGATGTGTTCGGACATACCTTAGTGGAATTAGCTGAACGCGACCAGCGGGTAGTAGGTGTGACCCCGGCTATGCCTACCGGTTGTTCGATGTGTCTGTTGATGAAGCGATTCCCGGAGCGTACATTCGATGTTGGCATTGCCGAAGGTCATGCCGTCACTTTTTCCGCCGGGCTATCTAAGGAAGGATTGATACCCTTCTGCAATATTTATTCATCGTTTATGCAACGTGCTTATGATGAGCTTATTCACGATGCCGCATTGCAGAAGTTGCACATCGTCTTTTGTATAGACCGGGCAGGTCTTGTCGGTGAAGACGGCGCCACACATCACGGAGCATTCGACATGGCTTATATGCGTCCGATCCCGAATCTGACCGTCGCCTCACCCCTCAACGAAGTCGATTTGCGAAACCTGATGTTTACCGGTTACCAGGAAAAAGCGGGTACGTTTGTGATCCGTTATCCCAGGGGGAAAGGACAGTTACGCGACTGGCAGCAACCTTTTCGGATATTGCCATTAGGCATGGGACGCCGGTTACGCGAGGGCACAGACATAGCGGTATTATCTATCGGTCCGATAGGCAACGAAGTAAGTAAGGCTATTGACATGATTGACGGCGACAGCCCTTCAGTCGCTCATTATGATATGATCTATCTCAAACCGATCGATGAGCAAATTTTGCATCAGGTTGGTCAATGCTTCAAAACCGTCATCACAGTTGAAGACGGCGTATGTAATGGCGGATTAGGTAGCGCTGTCGCCGAGTTTATGGCCGACAACGGTTATACCCCGCGAATCAAACGCATCGGTATCCCTGACCGGTTTATCGAACACGGAACGATTCCCGAACTGCTTAACCTGTGCGGCATGGATGCAGAAAACATACTGAATCAAATAGGAGTAAGGAGTAAGGAGTTAGAAAACTGAAAACTGAAAACTGAAAACTACAAATGAAGATATTAATAGCAGGCGCAGGAGAAGTCGGTACGCATCTGGCCAAGATGCTATCGAAAGAAAGGCATGATATAATCCTCATGGATTCGGATGAAGAAAAATTAGCATTCGCACGTTCCGGATTAGAGATACTTCCTTTTACAGGAAACCCTACTTTGTTTAGCGATCTTGAAAAGACCGGCATCAACAAGATGGATTTGTTTATCAGTGTGACACCCGAAGAAACAACCAATCTCACAGCCTGCATATTAGCATCGAGGATGGGAGCGGGAAAAACTTTTGCACGCATCAACAATTATGAATATCTGTTGCCGAAAAATAATGAGTTTTTTCAAAGTATTGGAATCGATTCAATGATTTATCCTGAGATGCTGGCGGCTAAAGAGATCGTGTCGGCTATCAAGCGTCCTTGGACGCGCCTGTACTCGGAGTTGCAGGGAGGATTGATACTTATCGGTGTAAAAATACGCGAGAACGCGCCGATTGTCAATAAAGAGTTAATGACTTTAGCCGGTCACGATCAGAAATTATTTCATGTAGTAGCCATTAAAAGGGCGAATGAAACGATAATACCACGTGGTGACGACCGTATTCTGCCGGAAGACATCGCCTATTTTACATGTACAAAAGAGCATGTCAATAATATACGGATTCAGGCCGGCAAGAAGGAGCCGGAAGTCAGAAATGTTTTGATTATGGGCGGAAGTCGCATAGCTGTTCGTACCTCTCAATATTTGCCGGAAAATATGCATGTCAAAATTATTGAGACTCAAAAAGAAAAAAGTATTCGCTTATCCGAGATAGTACCTCATAATGTGTTGATTATTAATGGTGATGCCAGTGATACGGACTTGTTAATGCAAGAGAGTATCCGTGAAGCGCAGGCCTTTGTAGCTTTGACCGAAAATTCGGGTACAAACATATTAGCCTGCCTTGGCGCAAAACGGTTTGGCGTGATGAAAACGATAGCGCAAGTCGAAAATTTAGATTATATTTCATTGGCAGAGCGGTTGGACATCGGTTCGGTGATTAACAAGAAACTGATTGCCGCCAGTCATATTTTTCAGTTTCTGTTAGATGCAGATGTATCGAATGTCAAATGCATGACCTTTGCAAACGCAGATGTAGCAGAATTGGTAGCGCGTCGCGATTCCAAAATTACCAAACGCAAAGTGAGAGATTTGAATCTTCCGAAAGATATGACGCTTGGAGGTCTTATTCGCAACGGGATACCGATGATGATTGATGGCGATACACAGATTCAATCGCAAGACCAGGTGGTCGTTTTTTGTTTCGAAACCGCTATGCGGAAATTAGAGGACTTTTTTAATTAATTACGAATTACGAATTACGAATTACGAACGTTCATAGTTCATTTTTCATTGTTAATTTTTCATGAATACTAACATTCGATTCATTACTAAGACGTTAGGGTCTATCTTGTTGTTAGAGACGGTCTTTTTGTTACTGGCGTCGGGGGTTGCCTGGTTTTATCAGGGGCCGGATGTAAAGCCTTTGTTTACGTCGTTTGGATTGATGTTTACAGGCGGATTACTATTCTATTTTGCGGGAAGGAAGGCTGATGAGTATCATACAGGACGAAGAGAAGGGGTGTTGACAGTTTCGCTTACATGGATTATATTGTCGTTTTTCGGGATGATGCCTTTTTATCTTGGCGGATATATCGTTAACTTTTCAGATGCTTTTCTGGAAACGATGTCTGCATTTACAACGACCGGCATGTCTGTAATCAATGATATAGAACAACTTCCACATGGGATGCAGTTTTGGCGAAGCCTCATGCAATGGCAGGGAGGCATTGGGATGGTACTGTTTACTGTCGCATTGATGCCAATGTTTGGTGGGGGCGCTTTGCAACTGTTCGACGCCGAGGTGACCGGATTTACGCATGAACGTTTTCTGCCGCGAGTCACACAGGTAGCTAAGCGTCTTTCAGGCGTTTATCTGCTCCTTACCTTTTTTTTCACTTTGTTGCTTTGGCTCGGCCCCATGAATTTTTTTGATGCTGTCAATCATGCCATGACAGGTATTTCAACCGGAGGCTACTCTACTAAAAATACAAACATAGCGTTTTGGAATTCTACCTATATCGAATATGTGATGATTGTGTGTATGTGTGTCGGCGGCATGAAGTTTCCGCTATTTTATTTTGCCCTGAAAGGGAAGCTAAACCCATTCCGTCAGGATGAGGAGACCCGTTGGTACTTGATGTACATGTTTATTTTTGTCATTATTTCCTTAGTCTGGCTTTTTATTCAACATTATGAGAGCGGCAGTTCATTAGAGCATATGATTCGCAAAGCGGTTTTTCATGTCGTGTCGTTGGCCACGACTACCGGATATATAACTACTGATTTCCTGTCTTGGGGGAATTTTTATTTAGTATTGGCGTTATACTTAATGCTTATCTGCGGGTGCGGAAGTTCGACAAGCGGCGGCATCAAGGTAGGACGTATGATGATTGTACTTAAAAATGTGTATAACGAATTTCGTAAACAAACGCATCCCTCCGCGATTTTGCCTGTACGCGTGAACGGTCGCGCAATTTCACAGGATATTATTCACAGGGTACATATCTTTGTTATCGTATATTTCTTACTGATAGGGTTTAGCTGGCTTTTTCTTATCATTAGCGGGATGAACTTTGACGGCGCATTATTCGCCTCCATTTCTGCCATTAGCAATGTCGGTCTGTCGCCTGCATTGGTTGGAGATAATGGGATTCAAAGCTTACCTGTCATATCGAAGTGGGTTCTTTCTTTTATCATGATGACCGGACGACTCGAAATATTTACTGTAATGGTAATCCTCCTTCCGGACTTTTGGAGGAAATAAGGATTATAATACTGTAAAAAACTGAAAACTAAATATAATTTTTTGCATTTTTTTTCGTTATTGTTGGGTATTAGTGTCTAATAACGAAAAAAGATGATAGAATATTTACAAGGTGAGATTGCGGAACTGTCTCCGGCACAGATGATTATTGATTGTAATGGAGTAGGGTACTGTCTGCATATTTCACTTACGACTTACAGCGCCTTCAACGGACAAACGAAAGGAAAGGTCTTTGTCTATGAGGCGATCAGGGAGGATGCACATCTCTTGTATGGATTCGCCACACGCGAAGAACGCGAGTTATTTCTATTACTGATCTCGGTGTCGGGGGTCGGTCCGAATACAGCGCGTCTGATTTTGTCGTCACTGCCGCCGGCAGAGCTTATCGAGGGGATAGCTTCAGGCCATGACAAACTCCTGACTACGATTAAAGGGATAGGAACGAAGACGGCTCAACGTATTATTATTGATTTGAAAAGTAAAGTGAGGACGGTCGAAACCCTCTCAGGCAGAGGAGGCCTTGTCCAATCGAAAACACGTTCCGACACGGTCGAGGGCGCTGTAGCAGCTTTGGTAATGCTTGGTTTTCTAAAAACACAATCGCAGAGAGCTGTCGACGCCATCCTGAAAAAATCACCGACGGCAAGCGTAGAGCAAATCATCAAAGATGCTTTAAAAATACTCTGAATTTCAGACCCTAAACCTGTAGTGTGAATTTTGAATGAAACGGAAAGTTAAATATATCCTGATTATCGTTGTGTGTGTATCCGGGCTATTCGCTATGAATGTCGGATACTCATCCTTACTTTCCGATTCTTACAGTCTTTCGGTCTTTCGGTCTTACGGTCTTTACGAGGATGATGATACCACTGTCTTACAGACAAAAGGTCTTTCCGAACCCGAAGATTCCATCAATTCTTTCGAACTTACGGTCTCACGGTCAAACGCGCTGGAAGAGGATACGATTGGGAAGCCGCGTATTCCCGTTAAAAAAACAGTTCCACTTGAATATGATGATCTGAAGTTTCATTCGGTATCCGACCTCCGGGACCCTGAAAATTTGAAGACGGAAGTCGAATACGATCTGAATACGGGTGATTATCTCATACGTTCCAAGTTAGGCGATTTTGATTTAGGCGTTCCCATGCGTATGACGCCAGAGGAGTATCAACAATATACGTTAAAACAGTCGTTAGACCGGTATTTTCAAGAACGAAACAAAGCGGCGCGAGACAGTATGAACGCGATAAACAGAGGCGCTAACCGGTTGAATCTGATGGATATGCAGTTTGATTTGCCAGGTGTAGACCGGATATTTGGCCCCGGAGGGGTACGTCTCACTACACGGGGGAATATCGGCATGGATTTAGGGTTGAAGACGAGTAAAACAAATAATCCGGCCCTCCCTGAAAAGTCACGCAGCCGTACGTTTTTCAACTTCGATACAAATGTACAGGTTAATACGACTGCTTATGTAGGCACCAAGATCAATTACACCATGAACTACAATACGCTGCAAACATTTGATTTTGATGCTTCGCGCCTGAAATTGGCTTATTCAGGTGATGAAGACGAGATCATTAAATCATTGGAAGGTGGGAATGTCAGCTTAGCCACGAATAATTCGCTGATACGTGGCGGCGTTGCCTTGTTCGGTATAAAAACAGAATTACAATTCGGCAAACTGCGTGTGAGAGCGTTATTGGCACAACAACAATCCGAATCGAGATCTATTTCTTCCAAAGGAGGAGCGGAAATGAAAGAATTTGTATTAACAGCTGACGACTATGACGATAACCGACATTATTTTCTGGCACATTTTTTTCGGGATAATTTTGACAAGGCCATGTCGAAACTGCCTTACATCGCTTCTCCGGTTTCGATCAACCGCGTCGAGGTGTGGATAACAAATAAAGTCAGCTCAATCGGTCAAACCCGTAATATCGTCGCTTTTTCAGACTTAGGCGAATTTAAGCAGATCAGCAATCCTGTTTTTATGCCTTCAGGAAATGTTGATATTCCATATAATGAAGCGAATACTTTATATCGGACAGTCGTCGACCAGTATCTCGGAGCGCGTGAAATCGGCTCGGTTACACAAACATTCAACGGATTTATCGAAGGCGGCTTGGACTATGAGAAAATTGAAAGCGCCCGTATGTTGTCGCCGTCGGATTATACTTTGAACTCGCAACTCGGCTATATTTCGCTCAACGCCAAACTGCAGACCGATGAAGTGTTGGCTGTTGCCTTTGAATACACCTACAACGGTACCGTCTATCAGGTAGGCGAATTTTCGAGTGATAAAACCGAAAACACAAATCAGTGTCTCTATCTAAAGACGTTGAAAGGGACTTCTTTATCGCCTACCATGCCGTTTTGGGGCTTGATGATGAAAAATATTTACTGGATACCCAATGCTAATTCGGTGCAGAAGGACAAATTCAGGTTGGATGTGGTATACCAGAGCGATACCGCCGGCACGTATGTCTACACCATCCCCGAAGGGGATATAAGCGACCAGACGCTGTTGAAAGTGATGAACTTGGACCGTTTAAACTCGAAAAATGAAGCAGTGCCGGGAGGGGTAGGGGACGGTTTTTTTGATTTTGTGGAAGGGCTTACCATTGTTCCTGCTAACGGACGTATCATTTTCCCTGTCGTCGAGCCATTTGGCTCACACCTGCGTGCAAAAATAGGGGATGATGCTATCGCCGACAAATATGTGTACCAGGAGTTATACGATTCGACGCTCACCATTGCCAAGCAGATAGCGGAGAAAAATAAATTCGTCTTACGCGGTCAGTATGCAGGTTCTTCATCGAACATCATCTCGCTCGGTACCATGAATGTCCCGCCGGGTTCCGTAGTGGTAAGAGCGAATGGGGTTATACTCACCGAAGGGGTAGACTATTTTGTGAACAATAATGCAGGTACGGTGACTATCACGAATGAAAATCTGATTGCAAGCAATGCAAAAATTGATGTTCAGCTTGAAAGCCGGTCGATGTTCAATATGAAAAGGCGCACGATGATGGGTACGGATTTGAATTATGAGTTCTCCAAAAATTTCCATTTAGGAGGTACGATCATGCACTTATCGGAGATGCCAATCACAACGAAAACATCCTTTGGGGATGAATCGGTTAAAAATACGCTGTGGGGTGTCAATTTGGATTATAAGGGACAAAGTCAGATGTTGACCAACCTGTTAGATAAAATACCGTTGTTGTCGCTTACCCAACCCAGTTCTTATGCTATTAATGCAGAATTTGCGCATCTGATTGCGGGTCATTACACCAACAGATATACCGGCGATTATTCCTACTTGGATGATTTTGAATCGACACAGAGCGAATCTGATTTGCTAAATCCCTATTTCTGGTATCTGGCGAGTACGCCCTACGATGATAATACGGCAAGGGCGCTTTTCCCGGAAGCCAGGCTTATCAATGATGTGACCTATGGTAAAAACCGCGCTTTGTTTGCCTGGTATTGGATCGACGGCATATTCACCCGCCGGAACTCAAACCTGCGACCGTCGTACATGACCAACGACGATATCTCAAATCATTATGTGAGAGCCGTACAGATCAGAGAACTGTTCCCCGAACGCGACCTTGGGATGCGAGACAACAATTACCTGAATGTTTTGAATTTAGCCTTTTATCCGAACGAACGGGGACCTTATAACTTAGACGCCGATAATATCTTTAGCGACGGCTCATTGATGAACCCCGAAAAACGTTGGGGCGGGATGATGCGCCACTTAGACGTGACAGATTTTGAAACAGCTAATTATCAATACATCGAATGTTGGATCATGGATCCTTTTATTTACAATACGAACAGCAAGGGGGGCGATCTGTATTTCAACTTGGGAGAGATTTCGGAGGATGTGCTGAAAGACGAAAAGAAGTTTTTTGAAAACGGATTACCGGTAGACGACGATATGTCGCCAACCGATACGACCGTGTGGGGCAAAGTGCCAAAACAACAAAGTACGGTGTATGCGTTTGATAATACGGTAGGAACGCGAAGGCTTCAGGATGTAGGGCTAAACGGTCTATCGTCGGAAGAAGAACGAAGCCGCAACGGTTCGTTTCCCGCTTATGATGAGTATATAGATAAAATAGAACTTAATGTGTCGCAGGAGGTATTATTACAAATGCAGAATGACCCCTTTTCACCATTAAATGACCCCGCAACCGATAACTACCGCCACTTTCGAAGCTCGGAGTTTGACAGACAACAGGCGGATATTCTCACGCGGTATAAACGTTATAACGGCACAGAAGGCAACTCAGCCGAATCGGAAGATACGCAGGAATCATACGGTACCTCTTCGCGGTTAGTCCCCGATGTGGAAGACCTGAACAAAGATAATACGCTGAACGAGAACGAAAAATATTACCAGTATAAAATATCTATCCGCCCCGAAGACATGGAAGTGGGTATGAATTATATTGTTGATAAAAAGACGTCATCCGTACGATTAGCTAACGGGATGCAGGAAGATGTGACCTGGTATCAGTTTAAAATACCGATTCGCTCCTATACGCATAGAGTGGGGTCTATCGCGGATTTCAACTCGATTCGCTTCATGCGTACCTTTATGACAGGCTTTGAAGAGACGACTATCCTGCGTTTTGGCAAGTTTGCGCTGGTACGCGGCGACTGGCGTCCCTATCAACAACCCTTGTACAAATCGGAAATGCCGCCTGCCGACCAGGCTTCCATATCCGTGTCGATCGTCAATATTGAAGAAAACAGCGACCGACAACCTATTAACTATGTGCTGCCACCCGGTATCACACGAATAACAGACCCTAACCAGCCGCAGTTACGCCAGCAAAACGAACAATCTCTTTCATTGAAAGTTGAAAATCTGGCTTCTCAGGATGCCCGTGCAGTCTATAAAAATACGAGCTTCGATTTGCGACGCTACAAACAATTGCAAATGTTTGTACATGCCGAGCGATTAGTCGACGACTTGACGAATTTGCAAAACGGCGACCTCTCTGTTTTCATCCGGTTAGGCACAGATTATAAAAACAACTATTACGAATATGAGATTCCCTTGACCCTCACGCCTTTCGGTAACAGACAACGGGAAATAGTCTGGCCTATGGAGAATATGTTTAACTTCGCCTTAGCGACTTTTACAGAATTGAAGTTAGAACGAAACCGAGCTAAAAGTCAGGGTGAAGGGTCATACAATATGCTATACTCCAAATACGACCCGAATGATACCCGTAATACGATAAGCGTCATCGGCAATCCCTCCTTTTCGGATGTACAGGTGATTATGATAGGGTTACGTAACAATTCGAGAGACACTAAAAGCGCCGAGATATGGATTAACGAACTCAGGATGACCGATTTCGACGAATCGGGAGGCTGGGCAGCCAACACAACGGTGAACCTGAATCTTTCTGATTTTGCAACGGTTAATGCAACCGGCAGTATCACGACAGCTGGGTTTGGCAGTCTGGAACAATCCGTATCTCAACGACCCTTAGAGGACTTTTCGCAATTCAACTTTGCGACGACCGTCCAACTCGGAAAATTCTTTCCCCAGAAAGCGAAAGTAACCCTCCCCTTATATTATGCCTATTCTAAGGAAGTGGTCTCGCCGCAATACAATCCTTTAGACCAGGATATCCTGTTAAAAGAGGCGATTGACAACGAACCGACACAGACAGGTAAAGATTCTATCCGCAGTTTTTCGAACAGCATACTGACAACACAGGCGGTATCGCTTAATAATGTGAGACTTGACATACGAAGCAAGAACCCGATGCCCTATGATCCGGCCAACTTTTCGATAGGTTACGCTTCAAGTACCGAAAAACGGACGAATCCCGAAACCGAGTATGAGAACACGAAGCAGGTACAGGGGGACTTAGGATACAGGTACTCGCCTTATGTCAAACCCCTGAAACCGTTCTCAAAAATAAAGGAAAGTGAATATACCCGAATTTTAAAACAGGCCCAATTTACTTATTTGCCCTCTTCTCTATCTTTCCAGAACAGGATCGCACGTAATTATTATGAAATACAGTTGCGTGACTTGAATGATGTCCGGAACGCAAGTCGGATACCGGTATCATTCAGTCAGAACTTTTTCTGGGATCGATCGATAGCAATTTCCTGGAAGCCATTGCAAATGTTAATGTTAGACCTGAGTACCAATACGAATGCACGCATCGAAGAGGGATATTACCAGGTCAATAAAGACCTGAACCCCAGTGATTATGATAAATGGAAAGATACAGTGATGCGAAGTATCGCCGAACTTGGAACGCCCTTGTTGTATGACCAGACATTTTCGGTGTCCTATTCGCTACCTTTTCAGGATTTCCCGCTTCTCGATTGGGTTACAGGTTCTGCAAAGTACAATGCAACCTATAAATGGGAAAAAGGCTCCTATGTTGATGAAGAAACCAATATGGGCAATACCATTCGAAATGATCGTGCCTTGACTTTCGAAGGCGGGCTTAACTTTGTATCCCTTTATAATAAAAACGATTTCCTGAAGAAAGTAAACCAAAAGAGTAATCAAACCCGACAAAACCCGAACAGACCCGGCGCAACCGCCCGACCACAACCGGCGCAAAAAACGCAATCCGTCCGAAGAACATTGGATATGGACGTCACTTTAAGCCCCGACAGCGGTGTTATCATACAACATAACATGCTGACAAAAAAGGTGATAATTGTCTCTGCGCGATTGGCCGACGACAGCACGAAAAGGTATAATAAAAAGATAACCTATAAGGCGCTCGACTTTGCCCGCATCCAACTTAACAACCGCGATACGGTGACGATTAAATTAAAGATACGGGCGGCGCCTTCAAAAGAGGAGACCTTCTTATATAAAGTAGGAGAGAACAGCGCGCGTACCCTGATGATGTTACGACGGTTCAATATTACTTATAAATTGAATGATGGGATGTATCTCCCTGCCTTTATGCCCGAGATAGGGGGCTGGGTCGGACAAGGCCGTTCGCCCGTCGGACGCGCGCCCGGATGGGGATTTGCCTTCGGCGATGTACGAAAGTCGTTCTTTGATGAGGTAGCCGAAAACGATTGGTTCGTTTATAATGTGGATAACATCACGCCTGGTATGATACGTTCGAAAAAAGAATTTGAAGGCTCAGCACAACTCGAACCGTTGCCCGGGATGAAAATCGATCTGAGAGCGAACTATTCCGATACACGTAATACGGAAATCCGGTTTATGTATGCCGGGATGCCCGAAACACGTAACGGTAATTTCTCCATATCTACAATCGGATTAGGCGGTTTCTTCAGCGGCACAGGCGATGCGCGAAAGGGGTATCAGTCCGGTGTATTCCAAAAAATGCTCGATAACCGCGAGATAATTGCCTCACGTATACAAAACAGGTACAGTGGGCGAACCTATCCCGACGCCGGGTTTATCTCGGAGACGCCGTATAAAAACACCGAATACAATCCTAACAACGGAGCGGTCGGCCTTAATTCGAGTGATGTAGTGATTCCGGCCTTTATTGCAGCCTATACAAACAAGGACCCTCAGAAAGTAGGTCTAACTGCTTTTCCGTCGATGAGTAGCATGTTACCCAACTGGGGCCTGACATACGATGGCTTGATGCGTATAGCGACCATTGCCGACCATCTTTCTGCGTTAAATATCACCCACCGGTATAATTGTTCTTATAAAATCGGAAATTTTAACTCCTACCTGAATTGGGTGAATGCCGGTATCGAGGGCGACCTCGGTTTTGTCCGCAATACCGAAACGGGTGCGCCGCTCCCCTCTATGGGGTATGAGATTGCTTCCGTCTCGTTAGTCGAAAGTTTTGACCCGCTATTTGGTTTGGAGGCTACCTTCCTGAACGATATAACTGCGGGCATGAAATATGCGAGATCGCGTACGATGAATTTTAATGTCACCTCCTATCAATTGGTCGAATCCTATTCCAATGATATGACCGTGAGTCTCGGTTACAAATATGCGGAGTTCAACAAAATCCTTAAGATGAAGAAAAAAGCTGATTTCAGCAATGACCTTACCGTACGGCTTGACTACACTTATCGGAAGGCTTTGGCGTTGCTACGAAAGTTAGAAGACGGCTTCACGCAGGCTACACAAGGGTCGGTTGTTCAAATGGTGCAGTTTTCCGCAGATTATGGCGTGAGTAAAAAGATAATACTGCGTGCGTTCTATGACCTTCAGATCAACCAACCCTTAGTGTCAAGCACAGCCTTCCCTACTTCAAACTCCAATTACGGCATCAGCCTGCAGGTCACACTGAATGAATGAATTTGAATGGTTGAATTTTTCAAAGTACGTGTGGTAATTATAATTTTTTTCCGATATTTGCGTTTTATTTCGTGCTATGATTAGTGAATTTTGTGTTAGATCGGATAGCGAGGAGCAAACACGGACGATTGCCGGAACGATCGCCCGGTTTTTCCATTCGGGCGACGTCATCATCTTAGACGGTGATTTAGGCGCCGGTAAAACCTGTTTTGTGAAAGGATTTACAGAGGGAGTTCGTGCGAGAGACCCTGTGAACAGTCCTACTTTCAGTATCGCAAATTTTTACAGGACAGATGTGACTGATATTCTGCATATTGATTTGTACAGGATTTCAACCGTTGATGAGTTTAACGATTTAGGACTGCATGACTATTTTGAGCAATCCGTTGTTTTGATCGAATGGGGCAAAAAATTTGCCACAAGTATGGAGGATTATATTATCATCTCATTGGCAATAAATGGTGATACGACGAGAACCTTAACATTTACAAATCAATGTGATAAATATGAATCGGTAATGGATGAACTGAAAAAGATATTGAAAGGAGATATTTTATGCTGACAGTGGGAATTTCTACTTCGTCCGGCCAATTTGCCTTAGTGATTGGAGAAAATAATACGGTTCTTTTTGATTCGTCCGAATCATCAGGTCAGATGAGAGAATTGGATGATTTTCTTTCTACGGGCTTGAACCATTGTAAGAGAGAGGTTCACGAAATCAGACAATTAATAGTCGATATCGGACCCGGCGGCACAAGCAGAGTTCGGACCGGAATAGCCTTTGCAAATGCCCTTGCCTTTAGTCTGCGAATTTCCGTTTACCCGGTTTCGTCCATGGAATTAGCCGGGATAGAGGCTTGGAATATATATGGTTCGCCGGTTATTAATTCTGTCAAATCAATCAAGGGGAACGCCTATATCGGTCTTTATAATCAAGGGATTACTACTATTAAATATGGTTTTATACATGAGATTGTACCGTCAATGGTACACGATTTGGACAAATTCATTGTCATTGGCGCTCACCGTGAAACGATCATGAATTTACCTGTTTTAAAAAATAAAACGATTATTGATAGCCTGATGAACTTTGGTAACGCAAAGATTTTTATCGAAAAAAGTGATTTTTTTACAGGGAAAAAGTGTGATTTTCCTGTGTATGCTCAGCCAATAACAGAAAAAACATTGTAAATAAGATGATTGATAAAACAAACGAAATAGTCCGAACACTACGGGACGGGGGAGTAGTTCTAATTGCTACCGATACGGTATATGGGTTAGCCGCTTTGCCGGCTAAAGAAAAAGCTGTAGAAAAGATTTATTCATTAAAGGGTCGCCCAAGGAATATGTTTCTGCCTGTCATGGTTGCCAATATACATGATTTGGAATTGCTGGGAATAGATATAAACAAATATGCGCGTACATTATTCGAATCGTTCTTAGTACCGGGCGCTATCACTTTCATCTTAGGCTTCAAGGACGATGCTATAAAACCAGACTGGCTTACAAAAAGAGAGGAGATAGCCACACGAATCCCCGACAATGCATTATTACTATCGGTATTAAAAGAAACAGGCCCCCTGTTAGTGACAAGCGCTAACAGACATGGCCAACCGGTTACCCAAGCTAAGGTAAAGGACATTTTATTGGAATTAAATGGTGTTCCGGATCTGATAATCGAAGCGGGTGAAGGGAAAGAAGTCCCGTCAACGATCATCAATTGTCGTCCTGACCCTCCTGTGATTGAAAGATATGGCGTAATACCCGTAAACATAATTGACAATATTCTTAAACAATGAATGATATAATTTTAGGAATAGAAACATCGTGTGATGATACGGCTGTTGCATTGGTAGATTCGGAAGGGACTATTCTTTCTTCCGTTATTGCCTCCCAATTAGATGTCCATGCTGAGTTTGGCGGTATTTATCCCGAATTTGCGGCCCGCGCGCATATCTCTGCCATATTACCGGCTGTACAAAAGGCGTTTAAGAACGCAGGGATTGCTCCCAACGATATAAAGGCGATAGGTGTAACCCGCGGACCCGGCCTGATAGGGTCGTTGTTAGTGGGATTAAATACAGCTAAAGGGTTAGGTATGGGATGGGAAAAACCGGTGATCGGTATCAACCATCTGCGGGGACATCTGCGCAGCGCCGATCTGGAACAAAAAAGAGTGGTCTATCCTGCAACCGTTTTATTGGTTTCAGGCGGGCATACGTTGCTTGCCTACATGAAAAATCCTTCCGAGATTGAATTACTTGGAACCACTACCGACGATTCCGTTGGAGAATGTTACGATAAAGTAGGACGTATGTTAGGATTAGGTTATCCCGGAGGCCCGGTTGTCGACCGGTTGGCAATGAAAGGCACAGCGACGATCCCCTTTCCGCGCCCAGTCATCAATAAAGGATTGGAATTTTCATTTTCCGGTTTGAAGTCGGCTGTAGCCCGTTTTATGGATGCAACCCCAGACGCCATTCATGAAAATATTGCCGCATCATTTGTTCAGTCAGTGATGGAAGTGTTAATTAAAAAATCACAGGTAGCGCTGACACTATATCCTTCCCGATCATTTGTCATCGTTGGCGGAGTGGCTGCCAGTCCGCAATTACGCGAAGAAGCCGCGATATTATGCAATAAACTGAATGTCGAATTGTGCTTGCCTCCCTTGCGTTGGTCAACCGACAATGCTGCCATGATTGCATTAGCTACGTTTGATTACCTGCACTTGTCAATGGAGAAGAAACCCGTTGCCGATCTGCAACTGAAAATTACCGATTTTTAGCGCCATGTCCACAATGCAATATGTAGAAAAAAATCCTCGCAGAGGCGATGCTTTATTAACCGCAGGCACAACCAACGGAAAAATGAATAAAAGCAGGTTACGTACTATTTATATCGGGATTGATTTCCTCTCCGCTGCTATTACATGGTTTCTTTTCAATCTGTTACGTTATTCGGAGGTGGCGAAATATGAGTTTGGTACATTACCTGATTTTTTGTTATACGCGCAGGTAGTGAAAGGGCAGATAATGGTTCCGCTTTTTTGGCTATGGCTTTATTTTCTTTCCGGCTATTACAACAAGCCTTTCGGAAAATCACGGATCGGAGAACTGTTTTCTACCGTTATTACCGTCGTCATCGGCTCGATTATTATATTTTTCAGAGTGGTATTGAATGAATTACCTCCTTCTTTTGACGTCTATTACAGATTTTTCTTCAGCCTTTGCCTCATGCAGTTTGTATTGACCTACACAGGCAGGTCCCTGATAACCGGTTATGCTATCCGGAAATCAAAGTCTCGCGAGTGGGTAGAAAATGTATTGATAGTCGGAACCGGAAAGGAAGCTGTCAAAGTGCGGCAATTTTTGGAAGAATCGGGGTATCATATTGTAGGGTTTGTGGAAGAAGGCGGTTTTGACGGTCAAAGTGGAATTGCGCAAGAAGATGGTTTTGCAGATAAAAATGTAATGACGGTCTCTCCTTATGTCGATCCGCAGGAAATTGCAGGAACAATCGATTCTATCCCGGAGATTCTCCAACGATATAAAGTAGATGAGATTGTAGTTGCCGTTAAAGGGTTGGAAGTGGTGAACCTGCTCTATCAGTTCTACCGGTACAGGTTACCCGTCAAAGTGTTGGCCGACAAGAAAAATTTTCTTTCCAAGGCGAAAGTGAGTGCGATAGGAGGTATCCCTTTGATTGATATCACGGAGAATAACTTCTCGGAAGCCGAAAAAAATATCAAATGGTTTCTTGATAAAGTGGTTTCTGTCAGCATACTGCTTCTTTTTTCTCCGTTATATGCCTACATAGCCGTAAGGGTAAAATTCACATCACAGGGGCCAGTCTTTTTCAGGCAGGAACGGATCGGTTACCGGGGGAAGCCTTTTCGTATTTATAAATTTCGTACGATGTTCAAAGAGGCTTCCGAGGAAGGGCCTTTATTGACTGCGCGCGACGATAAGCGCGTGACGCCCTTCGGTCGTTTCCTGCGCAAATACCGGTTGGATGAAATCCCTCAATTCTGGAATGTGTTATGTGGCGATATGTCGCTGGTAGGACCGCGTCCGGAGCAACGCTACTACATCGAGCAGATAGTTCGGAAGGCGCCGTACTACTATCTGCTTCATAACGTACGACCGGGTATCACATCCTGGGGAATGGTTAAATACGGGTATGCCGAAACAGTTGACAAAATGATCGAACGGTTAGATTATGATATCCTTTATTATGAAAATATGTCGTTAGCGCTGGATATCAAAATTTTAATATATACCGTACAAATCGTATTGTCAGGGAAGGGAGTGTGAAAGAAAAATAGCAGTAATGAAAAAGATAAATTTATATGAAATGCTTTTGTGGCCGCAAAAACACCTCAAAGAGCACACGTTTGTGTCGATTATCAGCTTTTTTGTAGGGATAGGATCGGCTACAGCCGCTATTTTGCTTAAGACAACCATTCATTTCATACAAGGTGTTGTGACATCTAATTTGCAGACAGGCGCCAATTGGTGGTTGCTTGCATATCCGGTGTTGGGGATTTTATTGTCCGGATTGTTCGTCAAATATATTGTGCGCGACGATATCAGCCATGGGGTCACCAAAATCCTGTATGCAATATCCCAGCGTAAGAGCCGGATAAAACCCCATAACATGTGGTCTTCGTTAGCGGCCAGCTCGGTGACGATTGGGTTTGGCGGCTCGGTAGGGGCCGAAGCGCCTATTGTATTGACAGGCGCTGCGATAGGCTCGAATCTGGGGCGGTTGTTTCGTTTGGAACAGAAGACGCTGATGCTACTCGTGGGGTGCGGCGCTGCCGGCGCTGTCGCCGGTATTTTTAAAGCGCCCATTGCCGGCCTTGTTTTTGTGATAGAAGTATTGTTGCTTGACCTTACGTTGACTTCGGTGCTGCCGCTCCTCATCTCGTCAGTGACAGCCGCTACGATGTCGTACATCTTCACCGGCACAGAAGCCATGTTTAAGTTTTCACAGACAGAGGCTTTTTTGATCGAACGTATTCCCTATGTCCTTCTACTCGGTATCTTTTGCGGACTGGTATCCCTCTATTTTACGCGCACCATGATAAAAATAGAAGGATGGTATCGCAACCTGAAACGATACCGCTACCAATTTCTGGTGGGGGCAGTCGTGCTGAGCGTGCTGATCTTCCTTTTCCCGCCGTTATATGGCGAAGGATATGACACAATCGGCTCACTCTTAGGAGGTCAGTTCTTAAATCTGATGGACAATAGTCCGCTAAACATCGCGAATGACAATTATTGGGTTATCCTGATTTTCTTGGGGTTGATTCTGATTACAAAAGTGTTTGCTGCCAGCGCAACGAACAGTGGAGGTGGTGTTGGCGGTATTTTTGCCCCCAGCCTGTATTTAGGTTGTATTGCCGGATTTGTTTTTGCTCATTCGCTCAACTACTTTGATTTTGCTATTCCGCTGTCAGAAAAAAATTATGCACTGTTAGGGATGGCCGGCGTTATGGCCGGCGTCATGCACGCGCCGTTGACGGGCGTCTTCCTGATCGCGGAACTGACCGGCGGATATGACTTGTTTTTACCGTTGATGATTGTTTCTATTAGCTCGTTTGCTACCATCATTTCATTTGAACGTCATAGCATTTACACTATGCGATTAGCTCAAAAAGGTGAATTGATAACCCATCACAAAGACCAGGCGGTACTTACCCAGTTGAAAATAGAGGATATCATCGAGACGGATTTCGTCAAGGTAAGTCCCGAAATGACGTTGGGCGACATTGTTCGAAATGCAATTTCGCAAAGTTCACGAAACTTTTTCCCTGTTGTCGACAGTGTCGGCCAACTGATAGGACTTATTCAGGTCGATAATATCCGTAATATCATGTTTCGTCCCGAGTTGTATGATCGTTTTCAGGTGTCGCGTTTCATGGTTTCACCTACTGCCAAAATCATCAACACCATGTCTATGGAGAAAATAATGAAGATTTTCGACGATTCAAAAGCGTGGAATCTGCCGGTCGTCGATGAGAATGGTTTCTACTTGGGTTTTATTTCCAAATCAAAAATATTCAACGTCTACCGCGAAGTGCTTGTCGATACCTTTTCAAGTACTTGATATGCGATAAAGAAATGGAAAAAAGATTATGATGACAAAAGAAGCGTTGCGAATCGTATTTATGGGTACGCCGGACTTTGCGGTTGGAAGCCTGCGTGCCTTAGTGGAAGGGAGGTACACGGTCGTTGGCGTGGTAACGATGCCCGACAAACCGACAGGACGACATGGGAGCGTCTTTCAGCCGTCGGCAGTGAAGCAATATGCCCTCACGCAGGGTCTTCCGGTCTTGCAACCTGAAAAACTGAAAGACGAATGTTTTCTGGAAGAGCTGCACTCTCTGAAGGCTGATTTGCAGATTGTTGTTGCCTTCCGTATGTTACCGGAAGTCGTTTGGAATATGCCCCGTTTCGGGACATTTAACCTGCACGCCTCTTTGTTACCGCAATACAGGGGGGCGGCGCCGATTAACTGGGCGATTATCAACGGCGAAACAGAAACGGGCGTAACGACCTTTTTCCTGACGCATGGGATAGATACCGGACGAATCATACTTCAACGAAGATGGCCTATAAACGAGACCGACAACGCCGGCGACCTGCACGAATCCTTGATGTCGTTAGGTGCAAAGACAGTCATAGAAACAGTTGACTTGTTGATAGCTAAAGACGGCGCTATTGAGACCATCCCTCAAGAGGCATTGTTGACCCCGGCAGACAACCCTGTCACGGAGGACAGAGATATTGAGAAAACAGGCGATTCATTAACAGTGAATTATGTACAGACAGGCAGTTTACGCTCCGCGCCGAAAATTTTTAACGAGACATGTCGCATAGATTGGCAACAACCCCTCGCGTACATATATAATTATATACGCGGACTTTCACCCTATCCGGCGGCATGGACAACACTGATAAGTCCTTCAGGAATATCTACTTCGATCAAACTCTATACTGTAGAAAAAATATACGAAAAAACCATCTTCTCACCTGAACAAACAGCAAACGTGTCAAGGGGAAAGCAACCCATCCCCCCGGGAACGATCCGCACCGACGGCAAACACTATCTCGAAGTAGCAGTAGCTGACGGTTTTGTGAACATCTTGTCGCTTCAGGCAGCCGGCAAAAAAAGAATGTCGGTAAAAGATTTCCTGAACGGCACAAAAATCGACTCGAATTGGTTTATACGATAATAAGGAAGAACAGCAAACATGGAACATCCATCGAATGAACGGATTGCGTTGTTACGCAATTTTATGAAAGAGAAGAATTTGCAAGCGTTTATCATCCCCTCGACGGATGCGCATATCAGTGAATATATTCCTGCACACTGGGCGTCAAGAAAATGGATAAGCGGGTTTACCGGCTCTGCCGGTACTGTGGTAGTTACACTTGAAAAAGCCGGACTGTGGACGGATTCACGCTATTTCCTCCAAGCGGCAGACGAACTGGCCGGAAGTGAAATCATGTTGTTTAAAGAGCGACTTCCGGATTCAATACGCATCACAGACTGGCTGAAAAACGAACTTTGCAACAACGACCGCGTTGGAATCGACGGGAATGTATATACCGCCAAAGAAGCGATGAATCTGAAATCCGAATTGGAGAAGGTAAAAAGTACCGTCGAAACGTCTAAGATGCACGCTGAAAAGCCTGAAAACGAGGGTATAACGCTTGTGACCGAATTTGATCCGTTTGAAATGATATGGGATTCCCGCCCGCCGTTACCCAAAAATCCGGCGTCCTTGTTTCCCGTTGAGTTTGCAGGCGAAACGGCACAACAAAAGATAACGCGCGTTTTAGCAGAAGCCGAAAAAGAAGGCGCCGATGCGGTCTGGATAAGCGCTTTGGATACTATTGCATGGCTTTTCAATATCAGAGGCGCCGATGTCCAGTATAATCCGGTCATAGTAGCCCATGCTTTTGTTTCTCGCCACGAAACCGTACTTTTTGTCGACCCGGAAAAAATTTCGGCGATGATTGCCGAAGTATTGAAAAATGAAGGTGTTGGAATAATTGATTATTCTAAATGCCACGATTTCCTTTCTAAGCTATGCAACTATTCCGTTTGCATCGACAGCAACAAAATATCCTGTTCGATTTATCAGTCGATCAAGGAACACAACCGGATCGTTGATGTCTTGTCCGTACCTGACAAGCTGAAAAGCAGGAAAAATGAAGTTGAGGCCGACGGTTTTCGACGGGCGATGATTCGCGACGGCGTGGCGCTTACCCGTTTTTTTATATGGCTTGAAAAGGCGATTCCGGAGGAAAAGGTTACAGAAACTACTGTCGGACACAAACTGAAGGAGATAAGAAGCAAACAAGCGCTTTTCGCAGGCGAAAGTTTCCCTACCATTGCAGGATATGCAGCCAACGGAGCCATTGTTCATTATCATCCGACAGAAGAAAAATGCCTCACGATACAACCGGAAGGACTGCTTTTGATCGATTCGGGCGGTCATTACTTAGATGGAACAACCGATGTCACACGCACCGTTGCCACAGGCGCTATCACCTACGAAATGAAAAAAGACTATACGCTTGTATTAAAGGGTATGATTGGCCTGACGAAAGCCGTTTTCCCTGTCGGCACACGCGGTTCCCAGATCGACCTGTTAGCACGAAAAGCGATGTGGGAGCACGGCGTCAACTATGGACATGGTACCGGACACGGCGTAGGTCATTATTTAAATGTACACGAAGGGCCGCATAGCATAAGGCAGGAAGAAAACCCCGCCACCCTACATACCGGAATGATTGTCACAAACGAACCCGGCATCTATCGAGAACAACAGTACGGTATCCGAACTGAAAACATGATGTTGGTCATTCCCGCAATGGCGACATCTTACGGTGATTTCTACAAATTCGAGACACTTACTCTTTGTTTTATCGACACGGCCCCTATCCTGATAGAAATGATGACACCCGACGAAACTGCCTGGCTAAACGAATATCATCAAACCGTCTACGAAAAATTAGCCCCACACTTATCCGACGAAGAAAAAGAATGGCTCAAAAGAAAAACGAAACCTTTTTTTTAAAAAAAAGTTTCGTCAAGAGAAGATATAATTATTTTTTCGAGTTTTGGTAGTCGGCTATGAAGCCGCGACACATCCAGTTGGCTAACGCCTGACGTTGGTCAGATTCAATAAAACGTCGCTGGTCAAAATTGTTTTGGATATTTCCAAGCTCGGCAAACAGGCTGACGGTGTTTGTGTTTGCCAGCACATACAAATTGCGTGGGGATACGGTACCGCCAAAACCTCGGTTGGGTTGCCATTTTTTATATTGATCCCTGAAGGTGGTTCGCATAGTACTTGCTAATTTTTTACCGGCAGCGCTTGTTTCATTATAATAAAAGAAGACGTCGACTTGCGACTTGATGCTGCGGCTGTCTAAATGTATAAAGACAGCCCTCTGGTATGTATTTTTTGATCGACTTGCTAAGGTATTGATCTCGTCGCATTGCTGCTGAAGACGCGCTACCTGACTTCGCGGTATCTCTTTGCCCCGACATGTTTTTCTTTTATTCAATTTCAGAAGCGCATCATCGCGAATGCCATTTTGTTTATCCTGAATGATAATGTGTACGGTCGCACCCTCCATCATCAGGCTACGGGCAAGTCGTAAGGTAACATCATACGCATATTCAACTTCATGAATGGCCGTACCGTTGTAATATCCTATTGCGCCACAGTCGGGACCTCCATGACCGCTTACTAAATAAAATGTCGCCCCTGCCAATTTGTTTGACTGAACCGTATACTCGCTATATTTTTTCCCGAAAAGAGGCTCAATGTAAGTGTTTTTCTTACCGGACTTAACCTCTTTCGCGTTTTCAGAAGACCCTGTTGAGGACGATACGCCGGAAGATAAGGGGGGTAATACGTATGAAACACCTTTTATTAAAGCATTGTTCTTTCCTAATTTGTTCTTATTCAATTCAATAAATGCGTCATAATGTTCTATCGGATTCCTGCCATGACTGCTTAGAAACCGATAAATTCCTTCCCCTTCTTTTGGCTTTGCCATCTCAACGGGATAAATATTCAGACTATACAACAAAAATAAACCGATGAACAATAGTAAATTCTTCATTCGTCATCATCCATTAAACATTAACTACTAAGGCAAAAAATAAAACCATAAAAAATGCAAATATAAAATCATTATCATTTCGGGTGCAAAAATAACTAAAAAAATAATAAAATACAAACAATCCCACGTTTTTTATAAATATTTAATATTATTCTATATTTATTAACATTTAAGACCCGATGAATCCAATAAATATTTAGTATTTTTGTCAAAAAAAACAGCATTATTAACAATAAATAATTCTCAAGATGAACGCCAAAAAACTTGATTCCCGTAACAACATCAGGATTCTTCAGAAGCAAATAATAACCATAGTCATTAAGAGGTTCTTCGTATTTATTATGCTTATTTTCACCGTATTGTCATGTGAGAAACAACGTTCCGGCAACCAGACCGGAACTGTTTTACCCTGGTATAAAACAACCTATCGTTGGGCGCAAACAAATTTTACTGAGGATGACCCGGTGAAGGCCGACCTTGACTTTTGGCGGCAACAGTGGCGTCGCACCCATATTCAAGGGGTTATTGTCAACTGTGGCGGTATCGTCGCCTATTATCCCAGCAAATATGAACTGCAATACCGGGCAAAATATCTGGGGGAGCAGGATTTTTTCAAGCAGGTAAGCGATATGGCACACGAAGAAGGGATCGTGGTGGTTGCCCGGATGGATATTAACCGTGCTACCAAGGATTTTTTTGATGCGCATCCCGACTGGTTTTGCCGCAGGAAAAACGGCGAACCCATGATGTCCAACGACCGCTATTATTCGTGTGTCAATAGCGATTATTACAAAGTGTTCATCCCGCAGGTATTGGAGGAAATCATCGAGAGATACCATCCTGTGGGATTTACCGACAACAGTTGGAAAGGCCTTGAACGTAATACGATCTGCTATTGTGACAACTGTAAAACGAAGTTCAGGGCAGAACGGGGCCTCGAACTGCCGGAAGCTGTTTCGTGGAATGATCCCGTTTACCGCGAATGGGTACGTTGGGGTTATGAGTGTCGGCTGGCAAACTGGGACTTGTTCAATGAGGTCACTAAAAGGGCAGGCGGCGACGATTGTATGTGGTTTGGCATGGTGCATGCCGACCCGGCATCCGGTACATTTGCCGACTTAAAAGCGATTTTGTCGCGGTCACAAATGGTTTTTTGCGACCATCAGGGACGGGAGAGTTCGGGGTTCGAACAAAACGCCGTCAACGGGACGCTGTTGCGTCTTGCTTCCGACGAACAGGTATTGGCACAGGAAAGCATGGCCAATTATGTGCGTGGTAACCGCACCTTTCGTTTGGCTACAAACCCCAAAGAAGAGACGCGACTTTGGATGATTTCGGGTATCGCCGGAGGGCTCTCACCCTGGTTCCACCACATTGGCGGCAGCCAAAACGACAGCCGACAGTTTGAAACACCCGTACCTGTCTTTCAATGGCATGCCGACAATGAACAATACCTGTACAATCGTGTCGACCTTGCCAATGTGGGCGTAGTATGGAGTCAGCCGAATGCCGATTTTTACGGACGCAACGACGTGAGGGAAAAGGTTTCACTTCCATGGAAAGGTTTTTGCATGGCGTTGTCGCGCTACCGTATTCCTTTTCTTCCCATCAATGCACAGGATATCGGCAGATATGCTTCCCGCCTGCAGACGCTTGTCTTACCGGATATCGCCGTGATGACGGATAAAGAAATCGATGCGGTATGCGATTTTGTTAACAAAGGCGGCAACATCGTCCTGACCGGTAACACGGCTACATTGGATTATGACGGACAACCATCGGTCTATGATAAATTATGGCGACTGTTGGGTCTCTCACGAACCGGAGGTACCAAAGGGGTTTTCAACTCTACCAGTTCCAGTTGGGAGGTAGATGCCGCCCACAACTATTTCCGCTTACCGGATGAACGCCATGAGATACTGAAAGGCTTTGAAAATACAACCATGCTACCCTTTGGCGGCGGCATACAGGAAGTCCATTCGACAGGAAATCTCAAGCCGGTGTTTTCGTATATCCCGCCTTTCCCCATTTATCCGCCCGAATTTGCATGGATTCGCGAGGAAGAGCCTGATACCTACCCGCTGTTTGCAGGTACGCTGCCCGGCGGTGGGCGGGTGGTTTACTTTGCAGGCGATGTCGACCGCTGTTATGGCAGGGCTTTGTTGCCCGACCATGGCGTCTTGCTCGCCAATGCGGTGCGATGGTCTGCTAACGGGACGCTGCCCCTCACTTTGGAAGGACCGGGTCATATCGATTGCAAACTGTACCGGCAGGAAAACCTGCTGATCCTCCATTTAACGAACCTGACGGGCTCAAATCGAACGGGTTATGTTGATGAATTTATCCCTGCCGGGCCTTATAGGGTATCAATAGATACACAAGGCTTTAACCCGAAAAAAGCATTCCTGACCGTTCAAAAACAGAAAGCGCCGATGAAAATAAAAGACGGTAAAATCACGATCAACATTGATCGTATCACTGATTTTGAAATGGTTGTGATCAGCAATTAAGATTGCTTGGTTGATAAGCGTTTAAAAAATAATAAATAAAAAATACAGGAAAACTATGAAGAGTTTTTATGTTATAATATGGTATCTGATTATTGTAATAGCAATGAATTCAGCTTGCAGGAATAATCATGAGCATGAAAATGAAACCCCTGAAGAAATAGTCGAAACGCCCGATCCTGATCCTGATCCTGACCCCGACCCGGATCCTGATCCTGATCCTGACCCTGACCCTGACCCCGACCCGAATCAGAACATGGTGGTTGTACCTGCTTTGCGGGTTGCATCGACGGTCGCCATTCCGGAGGCCGATGACCAAGCGCTCAGGAATCCATTCTGGTTACTTGATAATAAAGGACGGGAATGGGTTCGTCCGCTCCTGATAGATACTTGGGTCGTCTTTCATTTATCAAAATCGCTTTCTCATTTTTTGTTTCAATGGATGAGCAGTGCAAACTACAACTACAATGAAACACAATACGGAGCGCCTGGTAGCTATCAGATTCAGGTTTCATCCAACTCTACTGACGGCAGCAACGGCGCTTGGACAACTGTTGCTGATGTTCAAAACAATGTTTGGTCGGCACGTGCGCATGAAATCAAAGGCGATAATATACAATGGATTCGTTTCCGGGTGACAAGCGGAGGTACTAATATTGACGAGATAGACATTCACGATTTAGGCCAAAGTAAGCCGGGAGACGCCATAGATACATGGGCTTTTATTGGCGACAGTAATACCGCTGACACCTATTGGAGAGACCCGCAAGGCGCGCCTCCTTTTAACGAACAGCTGAATACGCTTAATCCTGCCCGTTTTCCAAGTATGATCAACTGCGGTATTGGAGGAAATAATTCAGGTCATCTGTTAGAAAGACTTCAGCAAACCATTGACAATAATACAGGCATCCATTTTTGGGCGATTTGCATCGGTAGCAACGACGGCAATGCAGAACAATATGAACAGAATCTGAAAAGTATCATCAATATGCTGATAGAGAACAACAAACAACCTATAATTGCACGGATTCCCTACCGCACGGATTCACCCTATAACAATAGTATCGTTCAATCGTTAAATGAAGTTGTTGATCGTTTGGTGAAACAGTACAATCTGCCTGCCGGACCGGATTTGTACAGGTATTTCGAACAAAACCCCACGCAACTGCGCGACGGGTTGCACCCAACTTATACAGATGGCGTCAGAGCAATTCAAAGACTGTGGGCGGAAGTAGCCAACAGTCTTTAAACCATACACGAACGACTTGGGGCTACCGAAACTCCTGCTTCGAGTAGAGAAAATCCTGATAATTCCCGTCTACGCGGGTTATTTTGCTTCGGCAAGCAGTTCGCCAAATTGTGCGATACTTTGCAGGGTGATGTCCGGGCGGGGATTGGCTTGCTGTGCGTCGGCTAATGTTGCTTCGCCGCTTAGTACAAGCACGCTAAAAACGCCTGCCTGTTGCGCCATTAACATATCGGTATAGATACGGTCTCCGACCATCGCTACTTCATGAGGAAGCAGCCTGTGAGCATGGAGGATGCCTTCCAACATTTCGGGTTGCGGTTTCCCAAGCGTGACGTCCGGTTTGCGACCGGTGGCTTTTTCCAATGCGGCGCAGATCGAACCGCAATCGACCAATAGGGTGGGTTGGTCGGTAGGACAAACCCAATCGGGATTAGTGGCTATATAGGGTTTACCGCTTTTAATCCACCATGCAGCACGACATAAACGCGGATAGGTCAGCGTCATATCAAATCCGACTACTACTGCATCAACAGTCTCTTCAACACAATTGACGAATCCGGCTTTTTCAAACTCACCAATCATGCTTGGAGTTCCTAATATGAACAAACGCTTTGCGTCCGGAAGATGTGTTTTCAGATAGCGGATGGTGGCTTGGGCGGAAGTATATAACTCATTGGCGGATACTGACAGCCCCATTTTTCCTAAATGTTCCAAATAATCGGTTGTACTTTTTGACGGATTATTGGTCAGAAAGGAATAACCGATACCTAATTCCTTCAACTGCATACAAAATGTAATGGTATACGGGAAAAGCGTGTTTCCTTTATAGATGGTGCCGTCCATATCAAGCGCTATATGCTTGATTTGTTTGAGTCTTTCCGATAAAGACGGCCAATCATAAGCGGATAGTTCTATTCGACCCGGAGGCTTGGCGAAGTTGGGGCTCAATTCTAAAGGACACGCCGAAGTTCGGGTCACTTTACCCCCCAATTTTGCCATACCGCTTATTGTCGGCAGTTCATTTTCATGTTTCGATGGTTTTTTCATCAAAGTTAAACGTGATGTTTTTGAACTTTAGCAAAAAATCCATTCCTAACACACCGTCGGCTAATAGCATTATTTGAAGCGGAAAATCTATGATATTGACCTCAAAATTAACCATATCTTTTCCGAACAAACTAAACTTAGGTAATTTCAAAACTTTTGAATTTACAGCACCGCCGGCTGTCATCAGCCTGTCGCCCTTTTGCAGTCTGTACAATTCATAACCGAGTCGAATGGCTACTCTCTCACTAATGATTGTTTTTGATGCGCCTGTATCGAGGATAAAATTAAAGTCTCTGCTTTCATTTTTACTTTCAATCATCGCAGAAACAATGATTTTTCTCTTTTTAATCAACAATTCATACGTCATATCATCAGTGTATTTTCGTCAATACGGTCTAATCTGATGCCACCCGTATATACAATTGTTGAATAGTGCGGTTTCAGTTCAAGTTCCTTTTCTACAACCTTCATGTGGTCTTTGTGTTTATACAGCAATACCGCTTCTTTCAGGTGTGGACGCGGGTTATAAACCGGGTTCTCTAAAAGAACAAATCTATCGGGATACTCTTTTGTTATCGTTTCCCACGATGCAAGTCTTGGTTTCATTTTTTATATCTAACTAATTAATTAATTAATTACTACTAAATCACACCGCAAAAATAAATAAAAAAATCAACTCTCACAACAATATTTTCAACAACCAAACCGCATGTATAAATTAAGTGAATATTTGATCTAACCACCGGTCAAGACAGGCAGTGCGGACGGCTACATCGAGTATGGTAAAACGGCGTCGAAGATGTTGCGCTCGCAGGAAAGCGGAGCGAAGACGGGCTTTGCTGATGCCGATTTCTTCAGGCTCAACGGGTGCGCCGACTCGGTGAAGGCGTCGTTTTACTTCTGTTGAAGGCAATAGTTGCCGGTTAAGACGCTCCCTGATGACCGGCCAATTTGCTTTTAGTCGGTGCAACTGTTGAGCTAATTCTTTCTTTGTGATATATTTGGCACGTGTTTCTGTCAACACAGTTTCGAGAAAATCCGTATCCGAAAACATTTCTTTTGCGCGCGCCTCTTGTTGTTCCCATTCCGGCCATTGAGTGCAACAGTATTCTATATCAAGCTGCTCGACAGGATGATGCAACAGTTGTTCGTATAGTGCGGAAAGGTATAACGTAGCAATCCCTACCTTAAATCCGTGTGCAGGCGTTTTACCGTTGTGTGTATGATGCTCCATGTCCCACAGGTGGCTGAACTGATGTTCGGCGCCCGAAGCAGGACGGCTTGTCCGCGAATGTTGCATAGCAAAACCTCCTAACATTAAACCTTCTACCAATGACGAGACGGCATCAACCGCACCCTCACGCGCTCCGTCGGGATAAGCTAACGCATCTTGCAATCCATCCTGTACAATCGACCATGCTGTCGGCTCTACAGGCTCTATCCCCAGTTCGTCTGATAAAATCCAGTCGGCGCCGGCAGGTACTTTTGCAAACAAGTCGGCATATCCCGATGCTGTCATCTCAGCCGGTGCATGGCGGATAATTTCAATATCGGCAAGTATGGCTTGGGGCGCCGGACACATAAACGTTTGCTTGTCGCCCCGATAAGTGACCGATGCGCCATAAGCAGTATAACCATCCATGGAGGCGGCTGTTGCAACACACAAATATTGTCGTCCCGTGCGATAGGCAGCAAGTTTGGTTAAATCGTTGATTGTGCCCGAACCTACTGCCACCGGAATCGCATCGGTTTGAGCCAGCGCATTTTCCAATTGTTCCATGTACTTGTATTCGGCATACAAATCCGGCTCGGTAAATATAAAAGGGCGTTCTTGCTTTATACCGGCATTTTGTAGAAATTCCGAAGCGGCCTTTCCGGCAACGTCATACGTTGTCATATCGGCCACTATGATGGCTTTTTTCATTGGAAACTGTTCTGCGAATATCACCGGCAGTTGGTTCAGGATATGGACGCCGATTTGTAAAACACATGTTTCGCGCGCCGATTTTAATGCTTGTTCTACTTTTGTCATAATTAGTTACGATTGGATAGTAAACGTGAAAATTGCCATATTATTGCCTTTATGCCTCACGCTATTGTCTCAAGGTTTAAATGATATATCCGCTTGCCAATTGCTCAAATGCAGCTACTTGTTCTTTCTCCCATACCTCGTTTCTATCCAACTCACAGGCCATGATGCGCGCCACTTTCGGCGCCATTTCCATGGCGGCGCGTGCATCTAAGATCAACGCTCTTACCCGTCTGGCTAACACATCCTCAACGGTGACAGCCATCTCTTCGCGTACAGCCCAGATGACTTCGGCAGCGGTAAAATCGAAATTAACGTGTAATTTTTCAGCATATTCCGGTTTTTCATTTTGCAAAGCATGTATCTTTTCACCATCGCTACCATATATATGTAGCCAACTGCCGTCGTCGGTTGCAGGCTTGTAACCATGAATATGCAAGTCTTTCGTCACGCATTTTCTCTTGGGAAAGACGCATTTTTTGATGCACAAATCCACTGTTTCCTGTGCCATCTGCCGGTAGGTAGTCCATTTGCCCCCTGTGATGGTGATTAATCCTGACGACGAACAAAACAATTTATGGCGGCGTGATATTTCTTTCGTTTTCTTATCATTTTGGTTTCGTTTCGGAGCGGCTAATGGCCGTAATCCTGCATAAACGCAAAGAACATCTTCCCGTTGCGGGGCACGTATTAGATAGTTGGCCGAGGTCTCTAATATAAAATCAATTTCCTCCTGTAATGGTCTTGGTTCCAGTTCGAAATCCTGTACAGGGGTGTCAGTGGTGCCAAGTATCAGCCTGTTATGCCATGGAACGCCAAAAAGGATACGTCCGTCCTTTGTTTTAGGTATCAGGATGGCGTCATTACCTCCGAGAAACGACCGGTCGACAACCAAATGAATACCCTGACTGGGGCGTACTGTCGGCGGCTCATGCAGGTTATCCATTTGAATAATTTTGTCGACGAAAATGCCGGTAGCGTTGACAATACATTTTCCTTTCAAATCGAAAGTATTACCCCCTATTTCGTCGCGAACAGTTACTCCCGAAACTTTTCCTTCATTTTTCAGTACATTTGTTACTGTTGCGTAATTCACTAAGGTAGCGCCTTTTTCAATGGCTGTTTGCATCAGGTTCACTGCCATGCGGGCATCGTCAAACCGGCCATCGTAGTAAGTCACCCCTCCCCGTAATCCTTTTTGAATTATCTGTGGTATGGCTTTGATTACTTGCTCCTTTTTCATCGGCAACGAATGCCCCAACCGGAGGCTTCCGGCTAACAGATCGTACATCTTAAGGCCAATCGTGTAAAAGGGCTTTTCCCACCACCTGTAATTGGCAACTATAAAACGCTGTTTTTTAATTAAATGAGGAGCATTCCGAAGGAGGCGACCCCGTTCGTGTAATGCCTCAATTACTAACATTATGTCACCATTTTGAAGGTAGCGTACGCCGCCATGAACCAACTTGGTGCTTCTTCCGGATGTCACTTTTGCAAAATCAGACTGTTCTAACAGCACGGTTTTGAACCCCCTGCTTGCAGCATCTACCGCAATCCCCAGACCGGTCGCTCCCCCGCCAATCACAATGAAATCCCACAAACAAGGGTTGGTTTTCAAAAGATTAATATTTTCTTCACGTTTCATACAAAAATTGAATAACTGAATGGGTGTAATTAGAATCACATGTTTGTTTCATTTGCGTAATTTTTCTGCAAAGAAAGAAAAAAAACGAAACATATCCAAATTTTTTTGCTATCAATAACAAAGAATCGTCATTGCGATAATTCAATAAAAGCATCAAACAGGCGTAAATGACGGTACTGGGTACGCAGACGTACCGTCCGGGTAACTTGTATTTTTATTTGGTTTGTATTATCTTTGCGCTTTGTATAACGAAAATAGATAATAATCATGAATACTCTTCAGCGACATAACCTGATACTGGCCGAACTCGAAAAAGACGGTCATGTAAAAGTAAGTGATTTGAGCAAACGCCTCCGTGTCTCAACAGTGACGATCCGTAAGGATTTGAATATACTTGAAAACAAAAAAGCGCTTTTCAGAAGCCATGGCAGTGTCAGCCTGATTAGCTCGCTTATTAGCGACAGGCATATTGATGAAAAGGAAAAGATAATGGTAGATGAAAAATGCCGCATTGCGGAGGCTGCAAACCGGCTTTTAGAGAGCAATGACCGTATAATCATTGCTTCGGGAACGACCGTTCTGGCTTTCGCTAATAAAATTAAATTTTCAGAACCGTTGACAGTTATCACAGCATCGATAAAAGTATCTTTAAGTTTGTATTACCGGCAGAATATCGAGGTGATACAGTTAGGAGGCCTTTTGCGTAAAAGCTCTGCATCGGTGATTGGCCCCGAAGCTGAAGATTTCCTAAACGACTTGTCATGCAACAAACTGTTCATAGGCATTGACGGGCTTGACATTGATTTCGGCCTTACAACAAGCAACATTGGCGAAGCGCATCTCAATCAGGTGATGATGCAGGCTGCCCAAAAGATTATCGTTTTGGCCGATTCATCCAAATTCGGCAGACGCGGGTTCGGAAAAATATGTAACCTCAATCAGGTGCATCATATCATCACCGATTCGAATGCTCCGGCAAATACAGTACAGATGATACGGGAGAAAGGAATAGAAGTAACATTGGTTTAATTTATTGATATGTTAGAAAAAATAGTATATAATAATTCGATTCAGGATTGGGGTATTTCCCTCCTGATAATCACAGGCGCGTTTTTGTTGAACAGGCTGATAGTTGTCCTGAACCAAAAAGTGATAAAGAGATTGACTGCCAAAAGTAAAACAAATATTGACGACATCTTTTTCAATGCGCTTGAGAAGCCCATTTTATTAGGAGTCATTCTTCTTGCATTCTGGATTGCAACAGCCCGACTTGAACTTGGGTCTGACGTCCATGATATAATATCGAAGTCGTATGATTTGTTAGTCGTATTAAATTTCACGTGGTTTTTTGCGCGTTTTGCGTCGGCTTTAATCGACAATTACACCTTAATCAGCAACAAAAAGAAACAGTCGGAAAGAACAAAAATTGACGCTCGTGTACTTCCTGTCATTAAGCGTACTGTCCTGACCATTATTTGGATTATTGGGATTGTAACAGCGTTGAATAATGCAGGGATAAAAGCGACTACCTTGCTCGGTACCTTGGGTATTGGTGGTATTGCTTTCGCGCTGGCAGCTCAGGATACGATAAAGAATATTTTTGGCGGGTTTGCTATTTACATGGATAAAACGTTTCGCCTCGGCGATACGATTAAGTTTGATTCGGTCGAAGGTACGGTTGTCGATATTGGGCTGCGGAGTACGCGTATCCGTAATTATGACAAAAGGTTGTTGACGATTCCCAATTATAAGCTGACGGATGCTTTCATCATCAATATTTCGTCCGAACCGGGCAGGCGTATTGTGATGGAGTTGGGTCTGATGTATCAAACTTCGATAGAGAAAATGCAGGAGGCGATGCAAATTCTTAGAGATATGCCGAATCGTATTACGGATGTGAGCGACAAGGACGTCGTCGTCTCCTTTACGGATTTTGCGGAATCGGCCCTGATTATCACTTTTATCTACTTTATCCGTAAATCAGCTGATACCTACGAGACGCGTTCGAGAGTGAATCAGGAAATCCTGCGTGCTTTTAATCAGGCCGAATTGAAATTTGCCTTCCCGTCGCGTACTGTCTATGTTGAAACGGATATATAACAATTTCTTAGTTATTAGTTAATTGCGTAGGGCTTCGAGTAAAGGGTCTATCGACAAAGGCTTGCCGGTCGCTGCCTTAATCCAAACATTTGGAGTAAGGCGTCCTTGTTGGAAGATACGGTCTACTTCCGTTGCAAAATCTTTTCCTTTCAGGTGGTTTTCTAATTGAAATTCAATGATTTGTCCGAATGCATAGGCAGAAAGATACAACGGATAACCAATCATGTGAGAATAGATGGCAAGGATGGTTTCGTCTTTCACGCCGAAAACAGGCGCGTAATACTTGTTCCACAATTCTTTTGACAGGCGGATGACCGCTTCCTGCAGGTCGTCGGCTGAGGCTTCGGGATTGGCATATAACCATTTCCAGACGGCAATATCGAGCATGGATACGCCGGTTATCTCATAGAGACTCCATATCTTGTCCTTGATATCCATGGCGTCTTTGTCGGGATCATTGTTTTCGACGCCTAACAGTTCGAGGTCGCGTTTCTGGAAAACGAAGGCCAGCGCTTCGGTAAACGAGGTGTTAGGGACGCCTTCAAGCATATAATAATCGACATCGTATAAGGATATGGTCTGCTCTACGTTATGTCCAAATTCATGAATGGCGATGTTATATCCCTTATAATTCATTCCGTCGGCAGGAATACGTGTACGTAAGCGCGCTTTTTGGCCTTTCATAGAGGCGCCGGCGGCATGACCGGAGCCACGTGCAGCATCTACAGCAATTTTTTCGGTTAAATAAGCGGCGCGTCCGGGAGAATATCCTAATTTTACCAAGATATTAGGCAAGTCTTTTTCCAACGCTTTGGCATCCGGATAAAGCGAGCGAACCTGTACATCCAATTTGGTTTCGTCTAAGTTTGCACGAGCTTTGAAACCGTCGTACCAGATATCGAAAGCCTCTAATTTGCGACCAAGACGTTTGGAAATTTGTGCGCTTAGTTGTTTAAGTTCGGGGGAAGATAAAAAGCGGTCGAAAAGCGCTTCCACCTCTTCAAGCGCCACTTCCATGTCATCATCAAATTTACGGTCGATGAAGGTATTGTCCATGTACACATCTTCCCGTTTCATTGCATGGAAGTTATTGAGCATCTTTTGGTAACGTGTAGGCGCTTCCTTTGTACCTGTAATTGTTTGGCCGTTTTCCGACATTACATTCGTAAAAGGGTTCCAGTCATATTTGTCCGAGTTAATCACTTCCTTTGGGATATCCTGTGCGATGATACGCTTCATGACTTCGTAGATAGTACGTTGTTTTTCAAGTCCTTCTTTCGCCTGGCTGTAGTTGGCTTTTATTTCGTCCCGCAGGTTCCAATGGCATAACAGGAGCATATTTTCAGGGAAGATATGCCGGTTTTTAGGGTTGAGAAGTTTTCCCATATAAATATTGTACGCATCGATATAGCGGTCTGCATCGTTACTCACAAGTGCATTTTGTTGAAGTATTTCGGGTGGAATACGTCCGGTAAACCAATCGCCGAGACGCGCATAAGCCCAAGCTAACCGGTCGTTGCCAAGCGTTTCTTTTTCTGCCAACGTGCGTTTAGGGAAGTTCAGCGCAATGATAAAAGCAATCTTACTGCGGTATAAATCTTCGGTGAAGTGGGCGCGTGGGCTAAGTTGTGAAAACAGATAGTCAATAGGCAGGATGGGGCCGGTCTCAACCGTCACATGCCAGTCTAATTGGTTCGACATCTCACTAAAATGTCCGTTTACCGCTTCCATATAATCGCTAATCTTCAGGAATACCGCCTTTTTTTCGTCCGCATCGAAAATGAAATTGTCCAAACAGAAAGTAGTGAAAACATCTGTGCTTCCGTCCGTTTCCATCCACAGACGGGCAACCTGACGAATGCCTTTTTCAATGACGGTCTTTGCTTCAGGCTTCTTCTCGACAAGTTTTTGGATGACAGACAGTATCACTGCTTCGGGTATCACCGCTACCGTAGCGGAACCTTCATTCGAGGTAGGGACAGAAGCGAAATCATCATTCGAGGTAGGAATAGAGGCCTGAACGTTATCGTATTTCGAAGCCGCACTGAACGCCAACGCAGGATTGAAAAAAATCAACAATAAAAGCATTGTGCCGACTCGTAATAAAGATAAAGCGGAGAAGTGTAAAATAAAATTTTTCATAACAATTATAACGCGGTTTTTAATCTTTAACAATCTCATAATCGACATATTCCCCCTCGCTTTTAGAAATCACCTTCTTCTTTTGGGGAGGTTTTTGTGTACGGGACGATGTATTTCTTTTGTTTGATTGCGATGAACGATTCTGCTGCTGATTACTTCCGAATAGTGACCGCAGAACCATCCGCAATAAATACGGGATGATAAATATGATAAGAAACAATAAAGAAAAAAACTTCAGCATATTCAATTTCTATAATTCGTGAGCAAAGATAGTACAAGTTGAACTAAACCTTCGGTAGCCTTTTTGGGCATATTGTCTTACGTATTATGTTAATAATCAAACAGATTACAAAATACTCAGGCGATATTTTTACCATAAGGATATTCGCTTTACCTTTGCAAAGGTAATCAATTAATTTATTATGCAATATGAAAGTTAAAAAAAGTTCAAATTGTAGATACGAGGCGGAAGGTTTCGTTCAACAACGTTTTCTTCGTCCATGCTCTGTAGGGCAACGAAAACTTAACTATTAGGTGCAGGGCATTATTTCAACCTGTCTATCTCTTTTTGAATTTCTTTTATCACTTCCTTATTTGCAATTTCCCCATCAAGACTGAAAACAACAAAGACTTTTCCTCCGAA
>JGI24702J35022_10000100_pt1 | contig 39741 bp, 25 predicted proteins | sample TergutTh196P4_FD_35022 | JGI IMG/M metagenome (IMG submission 35022) | reverse complement strand
CCTCTTTGAAGGAGGGGGAGGTCGGGGGGGACCATAGGGTCCCACCCGAAAGTATGAACGCACAGGAACCATAACGTTCATACTTACCCGAATACTACCGCGACAAACACCAGAATCAGCCCTATCGCCGCCACAATGGACAACCCAACCAACAGCATCATGGCGATGCTCTTTAAGCTCTCGCCCGGCGCCGCACTTTTCGGCGCCAATGAACTGTTCTTTTTTACCGTTTCGAGTATGTGCTTCAGGTTCTTTTCTCCGTCTGTTAAATTCTCCCTTACGAAAAGAGAATTGTAATTCTTGAGTATAACGCCGAACTCCCTTGCGCTGAACTGACTGAAAAAATCCCCGACAGTCCTGTTAAAATCTGCATATCTATCTGTGAAGGCGCCGTGCCTGTACGCCCATTTGATGTAATTACAGGTCTCCCCCTTGTTCTTGTTATCACTTATGAATGAAAACAATTTCTCTATCGCGTCCTTTTCCCCCGTGCCGGCAAAGGCCAAGGTTATCCTGTCATAGTTGCCCTCGTTGATTTGCTCCGCCAAAAGCCTGCATATAATTGAAAACATCTTCGCATAGCTAACCTGGCTGCTTTCCGTGAGAATTTTAAGCGATTTCTCGATGCTGTGCTTTGTATCGGCATACAGGAACCCTTTCAGCGACTGGAGAACTTTGTATTTCTCGTCATTTTTCAGATTTTCCGATTCGATTTTTAAGACCATCAAATCTTCACAATTAACCGTCGCAAGGTTGATGGAATCAATCACAATTCTGTCAATAGTCTCGAGTATCACGTGGCTGAAATTGATAAATCCCCTCCTGTTTTCCTTCCCCCCGGAGTTCCTGACCATGTAATCAATTCTGGTGTGAAACTGCGCTCCGATCTCGGTCTTGTTTCGTATCGCCGCAAAAGTGCTATTTGCCTTACTATTAAAGCTCTCTGCAATATCTTCATTGCTAAAAATCCCGATATTACACGTCCACCACAGGTCTATCTCGTCAATCAGATCCTGAACTGTGGAGATTTTCCCGACCCTTGTCTTAATATAGGGAATAAGAACCTGATCAACAGCGGAACTTTCGCCATCGTCGCCCATTTGCATGAGCTTTTCAAATAGCCTTCTATAACCTGAGATAATATCCAATATACTATTCAAATAGTCGTTATCTTTTATTCTTATTGATTCAAGCATGCACTCGACAGCCAGTTTAAGGGACTTTGCGTCTATATCGGCGTCCGTGATCGCTTCCGCGCATCCAAGAACGGACGCTATAATATCCACTTCCGGCAAACCGCCAGGGTCAGCGTTTCTTTGACCGAGCTCCCTGTCAAGTATTCTTCCGAATACACTGGTCAAAACGGTTTTCAATTCGCCAGTCCCCGAGCCTGCATGCTTTGAAATCGCGTCAATAACAAATTTTCTGTTCTCCTCGTAAATACTGATGTTATCCCCGCGCTTTAGCAACCACAACACACACAGTTCATTCAACGTATCGACGCCCTGCGCTCCCCCCTCGGACGCCATATTCAGGAAATCATAGAATTCACTGCGGGCGCCCCTTCTATTGGCCCAGGAATAATCAGCATAGAGAGTGTTCTTCTTCGAGTCCGGTTTTGTAAAAAAGTTATTTGCGAAATCAAAAACACGACCGCCGAGCTGCTCGGGATGTATGATCGAGGAATAATCCCTTTCTAAAAAATAAACATTAATATTCTCCAAATCCACGTCGGGCCTTGCATATGTGATGAAGCCCAGCCTTTTGCGATAACTATATGGGAACGCAATCACCAGGAACCTCATTATATCGCGCGCGGTCGTAAACAACTTTCCGGTTTTGACGTTCGGTATTATATAGACCTTGCCGTGCTCGGCAATCGCGTCCAGAACGGCGTATATTATCGACTTATACAATGCTTCATCAATCCCGTAACCCATCAAAATCCGATCGATGTCGTTTAGGGCAGGCCTGTCGTAGGTAAACCGCAAACCGGTCGCTTCCGGCAGTATCGTCTCCAGATAATCGACGTCCGCGCTTTTGAATCCGCTTGTATACAGCAGATTCTCATAATCCGGAATGTATTCCGGTATTCCGGATGAAGGAATAATAAAGTTATGTGTAAAGAATGAACTCTCGCCAGATGCGTCACTTGGAACAAAAATCGTCCTCCCGATGATCATTTCGCCCGAATGCGTCCTTACAATAGTCAGGGATTCGGGGTATTGATCTTTGTATGCTTCCACATAGTTGGCGAGCTTTACCGGGGGAGTATAATTGCAGTATTTGTTCAGTACGCCGATCGCAAATTCATTCGTGATACCTCTTGACTTCGCAACAGTGTCCATACCGGGCGCGGCGCCCGTAAACCCGCTTTTAACCTTGGAATAGTATTGTTGCTGTATCATATGGCGCCTCCTATCTCATTCGACAATACTACGCATTTGGGTGGCATCATTTTGAATAAAAATCTTTATACATTCCTCATGTCAAAAAACCTTTGGTTCATAGAATAGCATAAAATCGTCTGGAAAGCAAAATATCAAAAGTCAGATTAGGTCAATGGTAAGCCAATGGTAAGCCAATAGAAAATCAATAGCAAGTCAAGTCAATGGCAAGCCAATGGTAAGCCAGCGGTAAGCCAGCGGTAAGCCAGTGGTAAGCCAGTGGTAAGCCAATGGTAAGCCAGATAACGAGAAAAGACCTGCACTTTTCCGATACAGGTCTCATTTGTACTCGTTTAGCTCGTCGTACTCGTAATAATTACCATACTCGACGTATTCGCCTTACATTCCTTATAAAGTTTAATCTCCCGTTGCTATTCGATACTATTCGGCGCCATTACATGCTATTCGATGCTATTACATGCTATTCGATGCTGTTACATGCTATTCGATGCTGTTACATGCTATTCGATTATCGAAGCGATCGTACCTGAGCCGATAGTTCTGCCGCCTTCGCGGATAGCGAATCTCAATCCTTCCTCCATCGCGATGGGGGTGATGAGTTTAACGGTCATCGTCACATGATCACCGGGCATACACATTTCGACGCCTTCCGGGAGTTCCGCCACGCCCGTCACATCAGTCGTCCTGAAGTAGAACTGCGGCCTGTAGCCGTTGAAGAAAGGCGTGTGCCTTCCGCCTTCCTCTTTTGTCAGGACGTAAACCTGCGCCGTAAAATGAGTATGCGGCTTGATCGACCCAGGCTTTGCGAGCACCTGTCCCCTCTCGATCTCGGTCCTCTGAACGCCTCTTAGCAGGGCGCCGATATTGTCGCCCGTTATGGCCTGGTCAAGCAGTTTTCTAAACATTTCAACGCCGGTGACGACCACTGTTCTTAAATCTTCCGTAAGACCTACGATCTCAACGCTTTCGCCAACCTTAATAGTGCCTCTCTCAACCCTGCCGGTGGCGACTGTTCCACGCCCGGTTATTGAGAATACGTCCTCGACGGGCATCAGGAACGGCTTATCAACGTCTCTCACAGGCGTCGGAATATACGCGTCTACGGCTTCCATCAGTTCTAATACACACGCGTACTCTGGCGAACTTTGATCCTTTGAGTCGGATTCGAGCGCTTGTAGAGCGGATCCTCTTATTATGGGTATGTCATCGCCGGGGAATTCATAAAAACTGAGCAGCTCCCTTAGTTCCATCTCGACGAGTTCAATCAAATCGGCGTCGGCTTCATCGATCATGTCGCATTTGTTCAGAAATACAACAATGTATGGAACACCCACCTGACGCGCGAGCAGAATATGCTCCCTCGTCTGCGGCATCGGTCCGTCAGGGGCTGATACGACGAGAATCGCTCCGTCCATCTGAGCGGCGCCTGTTATCATATTCTTGACATAGTCGGCGTGACCGGGGCAGTCAACGTGTGCATAGTGCCTGTTTGCAGTCTCGTACTCTACGTGCGCCGTCGAGATCGTTATTCCCCTTTCTTTTTCTTCCGGGGCTTTGTCAATATCTTCATACGCTCTGAATTCAGCCTTACCTTCAATACCTAGAACCTTTGTTATGGCCGCTGTCAAAGTGGTCTTTCCATGGTCTATATGACCGATTGTCCCAACATTTACATGAGGCTTTGTTCTTTCAAATTTCGCTTTTGCCATTTCTTATCTCCTTCCGTTTCCATTCACCGAAACAATCGTACATTAGTTTTCGTTATTTTATGTTTGTATAAACACCGCGCTATTTCATGTTATCACCATGTTATTACGGAGTATATACTATAATTGATTTTTTTTCAATAGCTTTATTTTGTTTACGTCGCTTGGTAGTTGAACAGCCTATCCTGTACAGCCTTCGGTACCTCGGCGTAGTTTGAAAATAACATCGTGAACGTACCCCTGCCCTGTGTCCTTGATCTCAAAGCGGTCGCATACCCAAACATTTCCGAAAGCGGAACGTGGGCCATAACGTTGCTGAGGCCTCCGCGAGGTTCCATGCCGTCTATCTGCGCGCGTTTCTGGTTTAAATCCGCGATAACGTCGCCAACATATTCCTCAGGCATCAGAACGTCCACTCTCACTATAGGTTCCAAAAGAACCGGATCCGCATTCTTACAGGCGTCTTTAAAAGCCATAGAACCTGCTATCTTGAACGCCATCTCAGATGAATCGACGTCATGAAATGACCCGTCAAGCAGGGTCACCTTAACGTCAACTACAGGGAATCCGCCAAGTACGCCGTTGTTCATGGCGTCACGAATGCCGTCGTCTATTGGTTGAATAAACTCCACCGGTATCGCCCCGCCCACCGTTTTGTTGACAAATTCATAACCGGCGCCGGGTTCTCTCGGCTCGACCTCAATCAGACAGTGGCCATACTGCCCGCGGCCACCTGTTTGTCTCACAAACCTGCCTTCGGATTTTACGGCTTTCCTTATAGTTTCCTTATAGGCTACCTGCGGTTTCCCGACGTTTGCCTCGACGCGGAATTCTCTCATAAGCCGGTCGACGATGATTTCAAGGTGAAGCTCTCCCATCCCCTCGATGATCGTCTGTCCGGTCTCCTGATTCGTATGAGCCTTAAATGTTGGATCTTCATCGGAAAGCTTTTGAAGAGCCAGCCCCATTTTGTCCTGCCCCGCCTTGGTTTTTGGCTCGATCGCGATCGATATGACCGGATCGGGGAACTCCATTGACTCGAGGATTACCGGATCGTTTTCATCGCAAAGCGTCTCCCCTGTCATAGTGTCTCTCAGGCCTATTGCAGCCGCAATATCCCCCGAATAAACCATATCGGTCTCCTCCCGGTGATTTGCGTGCATCATCAATATCCTGCCGATCCGTTCCCGTTTATTCTTTGTGGAATTAAACACATACGACCCCGAACTCATTGTGCCGGAGTAGACCCTGAAGAAAATAAGCCTTCCCACGTGTTGATCCGTCATTACTTTAAACGCAAGGGCTGATAACGGCGCGTTGTCGTCCGAATGCCTGATAACTTCGCCGTCTCCATCCATATTGACGCCTATCATCGGCGGGATATCCAACGGCGACGGCAAGTATTCGACCACGGCGTCGAGTAACTGCGGAATCCCTTTGTTCCTATAAGACGAGCCACAGAACACCGGTACCACGCCAACGTTACAAGTTGCTTTTCTGAGTCCGGCCTTAATCTCCTCTTCCGTAATCTCCTCGCCTGCGATGTATTTCTCCATCAGCGCTTCGTCCTGTTCGGCTACAAGTTCGAGAATAGGTTCTCTGTATTTTGCCACATCGTCAGCCATGCCCTCCGGAATTTCCCGTACCTCAAAATCTTCATCAAGATCTCCTTTATAGTAATATGCTTTCATCCTGATCAAGTCGGCAATTCCGCTGAAGCTATCCTCTTTGCCGATTGGCAACTGCAATGGCAGGGGGTTTGCGCCAAGACGGTCTTTCATCATTTGGATACAGTTTAAGAAGTCAGCGCCCATTATGTCCATTTTGTTGACATAGGCAATCCTCGGAACACCATACTTATCAGCCTGCCTCCAAACAGCTTCAGACTGGGGCTCAACGCCGCCCCTCGCGCAAAACACAGCCACTGCCCCGTCGAGTATCCGAAGCGACCTCTCAACCTCCACAGTAAAGTCAACATGGCCGGGAGTATCAATAATATTGATGCGGGCGCCTTTCCAGGCGGCCGTCGTGGCGGCGGAAGTGATGGTTATGCCCCTCTCCTGCTCTATGGGCATCCAATCCATCGTCGCAGCCCCTTCATGAACCTCGCCGACTTTGTATATCCTTCCGGTGTAATAGAGTATCCTCTCGGTCGTTGTTGTCTTTCCGGCGTCGATGTGGGCCATTATGCCTATATTTCGCGTGTTTTCCAAACTGTACTGCCTGGGCATTAACGCCCTCCTCTCTGCAACTCTACCATCTGTAGTGTGCGAAAGCCCTGTTTGCTTCCGCCATCTTATGCGTGTCTTCCTTCCTCTTATACGCCCCGCCGGAGTTATTTGACGCATCCATGATCTCTCCAGCGAGACGTTCTTTCATCGTCCTCTCATTTCGCTGCCTGGAATAGCTTACAAGCCATCTCAGCCCCAGCGCCTGCTTCCTGTCCGGCCGGACTTCCATCGGCACCTGATAAGTGGCGCCGCCAACCCTCCTCGCTTTTACCTCCAGTACGGGCATAATATTATCCAGCGCCTGTCTGAAAACTTCAAGGGGTTCTTTTCCGAGCTTCTTTTTAATTATTTCAAACGCGTCATAGCAGATTCGCTGGGCAATGCCTTTTTTGCCATCCAGCATTATGTTGTTGATCAGCTTGGTAACGACTTTGTCGTTATAGAGTGGATCCGGTAAAACATCCCTTTTGGGAATATGTCCTTTCCTTGGCAATCTCCTTCCCTCCTTCTTATGATAATCTCCGGATAGATTCCGGAATATCACCGGTACTCGCGGTTCTTAAGCCGCGTTGCGCCATAAGTACAGCTATTATTCTTTTTATTTTAAACCCGTTGTAGCTTACTAAATCTCAAACGGCTAAAAATCATACCGCACATGGGCTAAATTGTCTGAAAAATCGTTAATAACAGTACAGGCAACGCGTCGGTTAACTAACTAACTGACAGACAGATGAACAGATAAACAGACAAACAAACAAACAAACATACATACATACAAATCTGTTTTACTGACTGAACAGTTATTACACCTTTGCCCCGACTTTGGGCCTTTTTGCTCCATACTTGGAACGCGCCTGATTTCTCTTGGCTACACCCGCAGCGTCAAGCGTGCCCCTAATAATATGGTATCTTACACCAGGCAAATCCTTGACCCTTCCGCCCCTGATAAGCACAACGCTGTGTTCCTGCAGATTGTGGCCTACTCCGGGTATATACGCCGTACCTTCAAAACCGTTGGTAAAACGTACCCTGGCTACTTTCCTCAAAGCCGAATTGGGCTTTTTGGGTGTTGACGTCTTGACGACAGTGCAAACGCCGCGTTTCTGTGGGCAGTTAATATCCGTCTGTCTCTTCCTAAGGGTGTTGAGGCCTTTTTGCAACGCAGGCGCCGTCGTTTTCCTGACTCTTGTCTGCCTTCCCTTCCTTACCAGTTGATTAAACGTTGGCAAAACCAGCTCACTCTCCTTTCTAAAATATTTTTATCCACCCCCGCCTATAGAGGTTGGGGTCTTGAGTTAAGACTCCCGCCTCTTCAGGCGGAACATATTCAGGCGGAGAACAATCTCCATCTGAAGCCTGGACGCTTTACGACTTATAGAAGTCATAAAGCGATTTGAATATATTTTCTGATCCTGTATTACATATAAAATATATATAACACATATAACATATCTAACACATATAACACATATAACACATACTACATACTACATACTACATATACTGCATATTTCTTTTAAACACGGGAATCAGTATAACACCATCTTTTTAAACCTGTCAACTTTTTATGAAACATGGACCACGACCGGACCACAGCCGCCGGGCTCCGACCACGCCTATACCAGTTACGATTCACACCCAAACAGCGACTGCTGATGATAGGGGGAGCGGTTCGTCGTCCGGCAAGGCGGCGTTCGCCGATTTTGCAATGCCACACGTGTTAATGCCAGAATTAAGGCCCGGCCCTGGAACTCCTTGGGCAATAACAGAGGCAGAAACACGATGCGGCATCAAAATCGATGCGCTGCTGCCGGGCGGACACGAACCGCCTACTGCCTCTGATCAGTAACCTATACCAAGCCTATACCCATCCGCGCAGTTTCACGGCCTCGGCCACCCGTTTGACAGCGATGATATAGGCGGCGTCCCGCATATACGCCTTTCTTTCCAGCGACAGCTCATAAACTGCTCGAAATGCCTTTGTCATGCCATATTCCAACTTTTCCAACACCTCGGCTTTATCCCAGAAGTAATTCATATTGCATTGGACCTGCTCAAAATAGCTGCATGTCACGCCCCCCGCGTTACACAAAAAGTCTGGCAGCAGCGCGATGCCCCTTTCCTTTATAAACGCGTCGCTGTCGGGCGTTGTGGGGCCGTTTGCCGCCTCGCAAATGATTTTAACCTGTTTCGAAATACTTGGGAAAACAGACGGAGTGATCTGATTCTCCAGCGCCGCGGGAATCAGGACGTCAACATCCTGACTCAGCCAGTCGCCGCCGGGCAGAACCTCGTACCCCAAAGCCAGCGCCTTATCTTTGTCAATACTTCCAAACGAATCCTTGATTTCGACAAGTTCAGGGATATTGCAGCCTTCGGCTTTCTTGAACGTATACGCCGTCTTATCAGCTTGATTCCAGCAGGACACGGCAATGATCTTTCCGCCCAACTCGGTAAACATGCGCGCCGCGTATTCGGCGACATTCCCAAACCCCTGGATAGCGGCAGTCACGGATGAAAACTGCAACCCCATATTGTTTAACAAATCCTTCAATACATAGATAACGCCATAGCCGGTAGCTTCGGTACGGCCGAGAGAACCGCCCATTCCGACCGGTTTGCCGGTTATCATTCCGGGATAGCGGGCGCCGGCTATTGTTTCGTATTCATCCATTATCCAGAGCATATGTTGGGCGTTAGTCATCACGTCGGGAGCGGGAACATCGGAATTTGGGCCGAGCTGATTGAACAACTGGCGGACATAACCGCGGCAAAGCCTTTCCTGCTCACCCATTGAGAGATTGTGCGGATCGCATATGACGCCCCCCTTCGCTCCGCCGAGAGGAATATCCACAACAGCGCATTTCCATGTCATCCACATAGACAGCGCCCTGACAGTATCGGCAGTTTCATGGGGATGAAAGCGTATGCCCCCCTTCGCCGGTCCCCGGGCGTCGTTATGCCTTATACGAAACGCCCTGAAAACCTTCGTGGCGCCATCGTCCATTTTAACAGGTATAGCAAAGTGGATCTCTTTCATCGGTTGTCGCAGTATCTCGCGCATTCCGCTCTCAAGTTCAAGGACTTCGGCTATGTTGTCAAATTGCGTTTGAGCATTCTCAAATGGATTATACGTTTCTTTCAAATTAATACGCCTCCCATGTTTTTTATTCTTTTTTTATTGTTATTCTTTTATTGTAATTCTTTTTATTATATTATTCTTTATTGTTATTCTTTGTTATTCTTTTAATCATTATTCTTCTATGATTGAAATGTCTTTGTATTTCGGCATACCGGTCCCTGCCGGAATTAGTTTGCCAATGATCACGTTTTCTTTTAATCCGACAAGCGGATCCACTTTTCCCTTAATCGCTGCTTCCGTCAACACCCTTGTCGTCTCCTGGAATGAAGCGGCAGAAAGGAATGAATCGGTAGCCAGCGACGCCTTTGTTATACCGAGCAGGGTATGCTTACCTTTTGCCGGCGTTAGCCCCTCCTCTATAACCCTTTTGTTTTCATCCTCAAACTCAAACATGTCCACAAGCCCGCCCGGCAGCAGATTTGTATCGGCGCTGTCTTCCACTTTGATTTTTCGCATCATCTGGCGGACTACGACCTCGATGTGCTTATCGTTTATTTCCACGCCCTGTTGCCTGTAAACCTTTTGTACTTCCTGGAGCAGGTAGCTCTGTACTCCGCTCATGCCTTTGATTTTCAGGATGTCATGCGGGTTGACGGACCCCTCCGTAAGTTCGTCGCCCGCCTCCACAACGTCGCCGTCTCCAACTTTCAGGCTCGATCCATACGGGATGACGTACGATCTGGCTTCCCCGTCTTCTGAAGTCACGACAAGTTCTCTTTTCTTCTTCGTTTCTTTTATGCTGATCTTGCCCACTATTTCGCTGATTATCGCAAGACCTTTCGGTTTCCTGGCTTCAAACAGCTCCTCTACGCGGGGAAGACCCTGAGTGATGTCATCCCCGACGACGCCTCCTGTGTGGAATGTTCGCATTGTGAGCTGCGTGCCCGGCTCGCCGATGGACTGCGCCGCGATGATCCCAACCGCCTCGCCCACGTTTACGTCTTCGCCGGTCGCCAGGTTGACGCCATAGCATTTTGCGCATATGCCCAATCTTGCGTCACAAGTAAAGACCGACCTGATTTTGACCGCTTTCACGCCCGCTTTTCCCAGCCTGGATATTTCCGCCTCTCCCATCCTTACATCTTTTTCAACGAGTATCTCACCAGAATCGGGGTCGACGACGGCTTCGGCGGTATATCTTCCGAACAGGCGTTCCGCAAGGGGTTCAATGACGCTCTTACTGTCAATGACGTCAGTGACAACTATGCCGTTTTTTGTCCCGCAATCATGGCTTCTGATGATTACATCCTGGCTCACGTCTACAAGCCTTCTGGTGAGATAACCTGAGTCGGCGGTCCTGAGCGCCGTGTCCGCAAGACCTTTTCTGGCGCCATGCGTCGAGATGAAGAATTCGATGACATTGAGCCCTTCCCGGAAGTTTGACTTTATGGGGATTTCAAGTATCCTCCCGGTCGTATCGCTCATGAGGCCCCTCATGCCGGACAACTGTTTGATCTGGTTGATATTTCCCCTGGCGCCGGATCTTGACATCATCTTGACAGGGTTGAACGCGTCAAGGTTCTCATCCAACGCCTTTGTAATGTGATCCGTTGTATCTGTCCAAATCTTTATTACGCGCTCATGTCTCTCGCTGTCGGAGACAAATCCGCGCCTGTACTTGTTGTTCACTTTTTCAATTTCTGATTCCGCGTCGGCTACGTATTTGTCCTTGACCTCGGGGATGACCATATCGGCTATGCCTATGGTAACAGCCCCTTTCGTCGAATATTTAAATCCAAGGTTCTTGATCTTGTCTAAAAGAATAGCTGTCTCGGTCGTCCCCCGCTGATTTATACACTTATTAATGATATCGCCGAGTTCATTCTTTCCAACGAGGAAATTAACCTCAAATAAAAAGGCGTTCTCCGGGTCGCTTCTGTCCACAAATCCCAAATCCTGCGGGATCGCCTCATTAAAGAGGAGCCTCCCGGGCGTGGATTCGATCAGCTTTGAGCGCTCGACCCCGTCGATCATTTTCTTTACTCTAACTCTTATTTTGGTATGGAGGCTTATGTCCTTGTTTTCATATGCCAAAATCACTTCGTCGGCGGACGAGAACGTCCTGCCCTCGCCCGGTTCCCCATCTTTGCTGATTGTCAGATAGTAGCTCCCCAATATCATATCCTGAGTGGGTACGGTCACAGGTTTTCCGTCCTGCGGTTTTAACAGGTTGTTGGCGGACAGCATGAGAAATCTCGCTTCCGCCTGAGCCTCGGCGGACAACGGCACGTGCACGGCCATTTGATCCCCGTCAAAATCCGCGTTGTACGCGGTGCAGACTAATGGATGCAGCTTCAGCGCGCGCCCCTCGACCAGAACAGGTTCAAACGCCTGAATACCAAGCCTGTGGAGCGTGGGCGCCCTGTTTAGAAGAACGGGGTGGTCCTTTATCACATCCTCCAGAACGTCCCATACATCGTTCTGAACCCTCTCAACCCTTCTCTTCGCACTTTTTATATTATGAGCAAGACCTTCGTTAACAAGCTTTTTCATAACAAACGGCTTAAACAGCTCCAGCGCCATCTCTTTTGGTAGCCCGCATTGATAAATCTTTAGCTCGGGGCCAACAACGATGACAGAGCGCCCGGAATAATCGACCCTCTTTCCAAGCAAGTTCTGGCGGAACCTGCCCTGCTTCCCTTTCAGCAGGTCGGACAGGGATTTTAACGGCCTGTTTCCCGGGCCGGTCACCGGCCTGCCTCTCCTTCCATTATCTATCAGCGCGTCAACGGCTTCCTGTAGCATCCGTTTTTCATTTCTGACAATAATGTCCGGAGCTCCGAGATCCAACAGTCTTTTGAGACGGTTATTCCTATTTATGACCCTTCTGTACAGGTCGTTCAGATCTGAAGTTGCAAATCTTCCGCCGTCCAGTTGTACCATCGGCCGTAACTCCGGCGGAATAACAGGTACAACATCCATAACCATCCACTCGGGCATGTTCCCCGATAGCCTGAATGCCTCGATAACCTCAAGCCTCTTAATATTTCGTATACGTTTCTGCCCCCAGACGTCCTTAAGTTCGGCGCGCAGTTCAGCGGACATTTGTTCAAGGTCGATCTGGGCCAACAATTCCTTTACCGACTCAGCGCCCATTCCCGCCCTAAAGCTGCCGCCGTATCTGTCATAGTTTTCCCTGTATTCTTTTTCCGTCAATATCTGCTTTTGCGACAGGGGCGTATTGCCCGGATCAATTACTACATATGCCGCAAAATATAAAACTTTTTCCAAAGCCCTCGGGGACATGTCCAATATGAGTCCCATCCTGCTTGGAATGCCTTTGAAATACCAGATGTGGGACACCGGCGCCGCAAGCTCTATATGCCCCATCCTCTCGCGACGCACCTTTGATCTTGTGACCTCGACCCCGCATCTGTCGCATATTATACCCTTATACCTAATCCTCTTGTATTTGCCGCAATGGCATTCCCAGTCTTTGGTAGGGCCAAATATCCTCTCGCAAAAAAGCCCGTCCCTCTCAGGCTTGAGCGTTCTGTAGTTTATAGTCTCCGGCTTTTTCACTTCTCCCTTTGACCACTCTCTTATCTTTTCAGGTGATGCAAGCCCGATTCTCATATAATCAAAATTGTTCATTTCCAGCATATACAGTAACCTCCATCCATCATAAATCAATACCCTTAATCACTGACAGCGTCTAAACAAATAAATCGTCTCCCAGATCACATGCGGTTCCGGACTCCTCATAACCAACCAAGGCCTAATCATCCTCATCGTCTTCGTCGTCGCCGTCAAAGTCCATGTCGTCGTCTTCGTCGCCAAAGTCTATGTCGTCTTCGTCGTCTAAGTCGTCTTCGTCGTCTAAGCCCTCTTCGTCGTCTAAGCCGTCTTCGTCGTCTAAGCCGTCTTCGTCGTCGTCAAAGTCAATGTCGTCTTCGTCGATATCATCATCAAAGTCAGAGTCGTCTTCGTCTCCAAAGTCTATGTCATCTTCTTCGTCTCTAAAGTCTATGTCATCATCGCCGTCGTCCAAATCGTCGTCACTGCGATTGACGTGTTTACCTTTGTCTTCTATGCCGTTTATATCTTTATTATTTTTATCTTTTTTTACGACAACGACATCGTCCTTATCGTCGCCTAAGCCATCGCCCTCATCATCCTCGTCGTAGCCAAAGACGTCGCCTACGTCGTCATCATGGTCTTCGTCGTCGCCTTTATCGCCTTTGTCGCCTCCATCGCCTTCGTCGTCGCCTTCATCGTCATAGCGGTCCAGATCGTCGCCCTTGTCGCCCTTGTCGCCTTCGTCGCCTTCGCCAAAGTCGTCGCCTTTATCGTCCTCATCGTCCTCATCATCTTCATCATCTTCATCGTCTTCTTTTAAGTCGTCGTCTTCATCGTCATCGTCATCGTCATCTTCGTCGTCGGCAAGCCCGCTCAGTTCTTCTTCTATGCTGAAACCGCTGGTAATAACGTCATCGTCGTCACTCTCATCTTCGTCTTCCGCGTCATCGCCTTCCAAAATCCTGTCCAGCACGATTTCATCATAGTCAACATATGTCACGCCGTCTTCCCAACCTTCGATATTGACGTTTATATCCTCCGGCTCATCTTCGACAGACTCCTTCATAGCTATCTCTTCCTTCTCGTCCGAGTACACCTTTACGTCGAGGGCGAGGCTTTGAAGTTCTTTGACCAAAACCTTAAACGACTCCGGGATACCCGGTTCCGGTACATTCTCACCTTTAACGATCGCCTCGTAGGTTTTTACCCTGCCGACAATATCATCGGATTTCACAGTTAGGATTTCTTGCAGGGTGTAGGACGCCCCATATGCCTCAAGCGCCCAAACCTCCATCTCGCCGAATCTCTGACCGCCAAACTGCGCCTTCCCGCCCAGGGGTTGCTGAGTCACCAGCGAATATGGACCTGTGGATCGGGCGTGGATCTTATCGTCAACGAGGTGGGCAAGCTTCATCATATACATATATCCGACAGTTACCCGGTTGTCAAAAGCTTCACCGGTCCTTCCGTCAAACAATACGCTCTTGCCGTCTTCTTCGAGGCCTGCCATTTTTAAAGTATCTATAATGTCTTTCTCGGTCGCGCCGTCAAACACGGGGGTTGCGACCTTCCACCCCAATATTTTCGCGGCGTAGCCCAGATGGACTTCAAGGACTTGCCCGATGTTCATCCTGGAAGGCACGCCAAGAGGATTGAGGACTATTTCAAGCGGGGTTCCATCCGGTAAAAACGGCATATCTTCCTCGGGCAGTATTCTGGAAATAACGCCTTTGTTGCCGTGCCGTCCCGCCATTTTATCTCCAACAGATATCTTTCTCTTTTGGGCAATGTAGACGCGAGCCAGTTGGTTTACCCCGGGAGACAGCTCGTCGCCGCTCTCCCTCTCGAAGACCTTGACGTCCACTATGATACCGGCTTCCCCGTGAGGCACCCTTAACGACGTGTCCCTGACTTCCTTGGCCTTTTCGCCGAAGATAGCCCTCAGCAGTCGTTCCTCGGCAGTCAGCTCGGTCTCCCCTTTTGGCGTAACTTTCCCAACCAGAATATCGCCTGACCGCACTTCGGCGCCAATCCTTATTATTCCCCTCTCGTCGAGATCCTTTAGCGCGTCTTCACTGACGTTTGGAATATCCCTGGTTATTTCCTCGGGGCCCAGCTTCGTGTCCCTAGATTCAGCTTCGTATTCTTCGATGTGTATAGACGTAAAAACGTCGTCCTTCACAAGCTTTTCGCTGATCAGTATAGCGTCTTCATAATTGTAGCCCTCCCATGTCATGAACCCGACGAGGATATTCTTGCCCAGGGATATCTCCCCCATGCTCGTTGAGGGCCCGTCGGCGATGACTTCGCCCTTTTCTATAATATCCCCTCTTCGAATGATCGGTCTTTGGTTTATACATGTGCCCTGGTTCGACCGCAAATATTTTAACAGGGTGTACACTTCCTTCTTTTTGCCGCCGTCATCCGGATTGTCTATCTCAATGATTATTTCGTTTGCCGAAACCTTATCCACGACGCCGCCTTCCTTTGCCAGAACGACTACGCCGGAATCCCTTGCAGCCTTATACTCTATGCCCGTCCCGATTATTGGGGAGTCAGGCTTGATAAGCGGCACAGCCTGCCGCTGCATGTTCGAACCCATCAGGGCGCGGTTCGCGTCGTCATTCTCGAGGAAAGGTATCATAGCGGTCGCCACGGAAACAAGCATTTTAGGCGACACGTCCATGTAGTCCACCCTTTCTCTCTCAACCTCCAATATCTCGTCCTGGTATCTTGCCACAACCAATTTGTTTACAAAATGGCCCTCGTCGTCGAGCAGCTCGTTTGCCTGGGCGACAAAAAACAAGTCCTCCTTGTCCGCAGTCAGATACTCGATATCGCTCGTCACAATTCCGAGGCTTTTGTCCACCTTTCTATAAGGCGCCTCGACGAAACCGTACTCGTTTACGCGCGCAAAAGTGCTGAGAGAGCCTATCAGGCCAATGTTCGGGCCTTCCGGCGTTTCGATCGGGCACATCCTGCCATAGTGGGAGTGATGGACGTCCCTCACCTCAAAGCTCGCCCTCTCCCTGGACAGCCCTCCGGGTCCCAGCGCGCTAAGCCTTCTTTTATGCGTGAGTTCGTCGAGCGGGTTTGTCTGCCCCATGAACTGTGATAACTGGCTTGAACCAAAGAATTCCTTAATGGCTGACGTCACAGGCTTAATATTGATCAGCGCCTGCGGGGTCACAATGTCGATCTCCTGAATCGTCATCCTCTCCCTGACGACCCTCTCCATCCTGGCAAGCCCGATGCGGAATTGGTTTTGAAGCAACTCGCCCACCGATCTGAGCCGACGGTTCCCGAGGTGGTCTATATCGTCAACCGTTCCTACGTCATAATTCAAATGTATCAGATAACTGATGGACGCCAGTATATCCTCAATCGTTAAGTGCTTGGGAACAAGCTCGTCATATCTGTCCCTGACGGCTTTTGCTATTTCGTCGGGCTGTTTGAATTCTTTAAGAATCTGGCTGAGCACATCGCTCCTGACCTTATCTGTGGTCGGGATGCCAGGTATCTCAAAGTCTATGTATGACTTGAGCGAGACGGTTTTATTGCCCAGGACCTTAACGGGCTTGTTTTCGCATAGTATGACAACCGCGTTTATCCCGGAATCCTGGATCCTTTCGGCGACGTCACGCGTTATTATCTCCCCTTTTTTTGCGTATATTTCTTTTGTCTTGGGATCAGAGATTCTCGCTCCGGCAGTCTGGTTTGCTATCCTCTCCGCAAGGGACAACTTCTTGTTATACTTGTACCTTCCGAATTTGGCCATATCATATCTGTCAGGGTCAAAAAACAATGACCTCAACAACATCCTGGCGCTTTCGACGGCAGGAGGTTCGCCCGGCCGGAGCCTTTTGTAAATCTCTACAAGGCCTTCCTCAGTAGTTTTTGCGCCGTCCTTTTCGATTGTCCTCAGGAGTCTTTCGTCCTCGCCAAAAATGTCTATGATCTCCTTGTCAGACCCGTGGCCAAGCGCCCTCAACAGCACGGTGATATTGAGCTTTCTGGTTCTGTCTATCCTAACGGACATAATATCGTTTGAATCGGTTTCGTATTCGAGCCAGGCGCCTCTGTTGGGTATAACAGTCGCGGAGTACATGTTCTTGCCGCCGGTCCTATCAAACTTCATGGAATAGTAAATACCGGGAGATCTTACAAGCTGACTCACGATGACCCTCTCCGCGCCATTTATAATAAATGTGCCGTTATCGGTCATAATCGGGAAATCGCCCATAAATATTTCCTGCTCTTTTACTTCTCCGGTTCCTTTATTAATCAACCTGACCTTAGCTTTCAGCGGCGCCGAATAGGTCGTATCCCTCTCCTTACACTCCTCGACCGAATACTTAGGGTTGTCTTCGAGTACATAATCCGTCAATTCGAGGATCAGATTGCCCGTATAGTCCGTAATCGGCGAGACGTCACGAAAAACTTCACGAAGGCCCTCCTCCAGAAACCACCGGTAGGAATTCTTTTGAACCTCGATAAAGTTTGGCATATCCAGGACTTCGTTAATCCTGGAATAGTCCATTCGAGTAACCTTCCCCAATTTGGTCGCGTGAACCATAAAAAAATCACCTCATATTAATAATTTTTAAGAGTGATAGATTCAAGAGCCTTTAGTAGTATAATTAAAAGCCCCCCATGCATGACGCCGCAAAATAACGAGGCGGAACATATCCCCTGCCCTAAAGGCGGCGGGTTCCGAAACAACACGAGTCTGCAAATTTTCTTCAATAACATAAATCTATAAAACTATATCAACAACACAAGTCCGAAATTTTTTTATTAATAACACAGGTTTAAAAATGTTCATAATACAATAAGTCAGTTTATTATGAGTCCGGAAAATTTTATAAACTTTATAAAACAATACGTCAGTTTATTATGGCTTGCATATTCATTTGAATGCTGTTATAATCGCGGTAGTAAAACACGGTCATGGATGCTCCCTCCACAGTTGCTTCGCCTAAATGAGACGACCGCTGCTGTAATTGTAGCGATTATTGCCGCGGCGAATATATTGGCTAAGACGGCGCAAGCAAAAAGCATACCAATGTTCGAGAACAAACAAACGCATTACATCTTAACACACATTGAGGGTCTGTGTCGAGAAATGTTTTGAAACATCGTAAAATTTTCCCAAAATTTATCCGGATTATTATAATATGAATTGTTAGAATCCGGATTATTATAATATGAATTGTTAGAATCAGGATTATTATAATATGGATTGTTAGAATCCGGATTACGAGAATAAGTATTGTTAGAATCAGGATTATTTAGAAGCTAAAATGAAGCGCGACGCCAACCATTCCCAAAGTGACAGAAAATCAAATAGCAACGGGAAATCATATTCCAACGGGAAATCACATAGCAACGGGAAATCATATGCTCATTCGAGAGTTATACTTTGGTTTTGGTTCAAGAAGCTAAAACTGCTGCTCTTCTTGCCTGCAGGTTTGATTCTCTTTTTCCTCGCGAGCGCCTTTCCCAATTCAACCGAATCAGTCTACTCCGGCGGAATTTATACGCATATTCGAACAGCCCAGACATTTATTGCTTCATGGGCGCCGTTTTCAATAGCTGAGTCTCTCGTGACCGGCACGGTTATCTATGTGGTTGTGAGGCTGGTTCTTGTCGTATTTCTATGCGCAAAGAAGGGAATGAAGGGGAAAAGGGTCGGGCTCGTCACAGACGTTATGATTGGCTTCCTTTCTATTACTGCCGTAGTCTATTTCCTGTTTGTCCTGTTATGGGGGATGAACTATAACAGGCGCCCGTTCGCGGACACGGCGGGTATTGGCGTCAGGGAAGTTACGGTAGGCGAGCTGGAGGAAACTTGCGTAATTCTTATCAACAGGGCAAATAACTTTAGAGAATCCATGTCTGAAGATAACGGCGGAGTTGTGGCGCTGCCGGAGAGCAAGGATGCTGTGCTCGAGAAGTCTAAATCCATGTATGACAATGTAAGGGAGGCGTTCCCAACCCTTGATGTTGAATACTCCCGCCCGAAACCTGTTGTTTTGTCTGAAGCAATGAGTTATGCAGGGATCACTGGTATTTATTTCCCGTTAACCGGGGAAGCCAATGTCAATATGAAAATAGGACCGGCTGAACTGCCTTTCACAGCCTGCCATGAATTAGCGCATCAAGCTGGATTTGCCAGAGAGGACGAGGCAAATTTCATTGCGTGGCTGGTCTGTGACCAGAGTTCTGACGCCGGGTTTCGCTATTCGGGAACTGTTATGGCAATGACGCATGTTCTGAACTGCCTGCGTGAAAGCGACGTCAATAGATGGTCGCGAGCGAGGGAATTGTGTTCTGAGGGCGTGAACAGAGATTTAAACGCTCAGGGGCAGTACTGGAAGAGATACGAGGGTCCTGTCATGGATATATCAACCACAGTCAACGACACCTATCTAAAAGCCAATTTGCAGGAGGAGGGCGTGAGGAGCTATGGTAGAATGGCGGATCTTTTGATAGCATATTTACTCGCAAACAAGTAAGTAGCTTAACTTTTATTTCCGGAGAAATCCGAGAAATCTGCATGGGGTGGAAGGACAATATGGAGTACAAAGAGTACAAAGGGTACAAAGTTGAGGAAGGGCGCAACTGCATCGCTGTTTCTCCGGTTGTGGATTTTTGTCTAAAGCACATATTTGAATGCGGGCAATGCTTCAGGTGGCGCCCCTCAAACAGCGCGTACTTGGGAGGCGCGTACACGGGTAGCGCCTACTCGGGAGGCGCGTACTCGGAAGAAGCGTACACAGGCGTCGCAAAGGGCAAATCAGTTGCTGCCGTTATGGAGGGCGACAACACGCTGATCCTGATCGGGGCCGACTTTGACGACTTTGTAAATATTTGGCACGACTATTTTGATTTGGGAACCGACTATAGTGTGATCAAAGACTTTCTGTCTAGAGATGAGATTATGCGAGAAGCAATAAGTTATGGGTGGGGCATAAGAATTCTAAAACAGGATTTCTTTGAAACATTGATATCATTCATTCTATCGGCAAACAACAGGATACCTATGATAATGAAAACGGTTGAAAAGTATTGCGCCGCCTATGGTGAAATCATTCCCGGTGAGGGCGGACGCGCACGCGGTGAGGGCGGAGACGCTCACTACGATGGCGGAGATGTATACTGCGAGGGCGTGGACGCGCGCGGTGAGGGCAGAGACGCACGCTGCGAGGGCGGAGACGCGCGCGGTGAGGGCAGAGACGCACGCTGCGAGGGCGGAGACGCGCAATGCTATGGCGGGGTGTTTAAGTACAATTTTCCCGCGCCCGAAATCTTTGCACACCTTTCGGCGGATGAACTCCAAAAGCATGGCGGCGGATTCAGGTGTAAATACATTACGGCAACCGCAGGGATGTATTGCAAAAATCCAAGTTTTCTCAATGACCTGAAGAACTGCGCCTCTAATGAGTCTCGTTGCATTTTGAAGGCCTTTCCCGGAGTAGGCGATAAAATTGCCGACTGCACTATGCTTTTTTCCGGGTTAAAATCTGACGTTTTTCCCGTTGATGTTTGGGTCAGAAGAATCATGGGGAAATTATACTTGGGCAAAAAAACGTCTGATGATGAGATACGGGCGTTCGCAGCGGATAAATTCGGAATTTATTCGGGAATTGCTCAACAATACCTTTTTTATTACGCGCGGGAGAAAAATATATAGGAGAAAGATTCGTAAAAGTCGAGTAGGTTGGCGCAGAGAGCATGACGTCATTGCGAGGATCGAAGCGACGTGGCAATCCAGACGCTACTAATGCATCCGGATCGGATATAAAACTAGATTGCTTCGCTCCGTTCGCAATGACGACGGGGCTGGCAAGCCGTGAGCTGTAACTTCGTAAAAGGTAAAATATGGTTGATCTGGTTAAAAATATTGACAGTTATATTCTATCATGATAGAATTCCGGTAACCAGTATTCTATTAAAACGTAATCAAAAGTGTGGTCTATATACTAAACATAATTTAAAGCGCGGTCTATATAATTATGAAATTATTCGATTCAGAACTAAAAATTTTAGATATCCTTTGGGAAAAAGGTGACGCCCCGGCAAAAAGACTAGCTGAAATCCTCCACGATCAAGGGCAATGGAGTAAAACTACTACCTACACTGTCATCAAAAAATGCATTGATAAGGGCGTGGTAAGCCGGGAAGAGCCTAATTTTATTTGCCGAGCCCTGATAACCAGAAAGGATGCACAACTGCTGGAAACCGATGAACTTATCAACAAGATGTTCGACGGTATGCCGGATCAGTTGGTGGCTTCTGTTCTAATAAGTAAAGAATTGTCCGCGGAGGAATTGGAAAAGATAAGAAAAATAGTCAATGAGGAGTGGATTCGGAAACAGAGTGGAAATCTATGAACATATTGACTAAAAATTAGAATTTATATAAAATATTATTGACAATTTTATTCTATCGTGATAGAATTCTGCTGTTTCATTCTATTGTTATAGAAAGAAAATGGTTGGGAAGGGAGGAAAGAAAGAAAAAATAAGGTAATCTAGAAATCAAGTTTTCAAGTAATCAAGTTTTAATCAACCAAGTATTTAGGCAATCATGAATTCAGGCAATCATGAATTCAGGCAATCATGAATTCAGGCAATCATGAATTCAGGCAATCATGAATTCAGGCAATCATGTAATTGAGCAATTGGGTAATCCGGTAATTGAGTGGCAAAGTTGACGAGTAGACGAGTAGTTAAGTAGTTGAGTAGTTGAGTAATCAGGCAGTCAAGTAATTGAACCATCACATATTCAAGCGCTCAATTATTCGTGCAATCAAGATTCAGTCATAATGAAATGCATTGAGAATAATTAACAGGTTTAAGGAGGAGTATTAATTATGAGTAAGTTTTTAAGAGGTATTGCCGTTGTTGTTATGTTGGCGTTCATTCTGCCGATCGTGGGATGCGGAGGCGGCGGTACGCAAACACAGACGACAGCTGCAACTCAAGCGCAGACTGAAGCGCCGACCGAGGCGCAGACGCAAGCGCCGACCGAAGCGCAAACGCAGGCTCAAACGGAGGCGCAGACGCAGGCGCAGACGCAGGCTCAGACGGAAGCGCCGACGCAGGCGCAAACAGAACCGCCGCCGCCACCGGCTGAACAGTATCACATCGGTATCGCTACGCTGGGTTACGAACAGTCAGAAGATGAAATCAGGGGCGCCGAAGCGCTTGTCGCTAAATTTGGCTCTGTTGACGCCGGCGGCATTGTTAAGCACGTCGTGCTGCCCGCAAACTTCGCCGACGAACAGGAAACGGTCATTACTAATATTGCCGGGTTTGCTGATGACCCGCTCATGAAGGCCGTCATCGTAAACCAGGGTATCCCCGGGACCGCTGCCGGATTCCAGAAAATCAGGGACGCCGGAAGAGATGATATAATACTGTTGACCAGTATGCCGCAGGATGACCCTCTTGTCATCGCCAATGTAGCTGACGTTATCATTAACTCAAACGACTTCGGCAGAGGCTACTACGATATTGTCAGGTGTAAAGCTATGGGCGCCACTACTTTTGTCCATATGTCCTTCCCGCGCCACATGAGCGTTGAGCAACTCTCCAGAAGAAGAAACATGTTTGAGGAAGCTTGCAAAGATATGGGCATTGAGTTTGTGTTTGTCACAGTCCCGGATCCCGCAAGCGAAGTTGGCGCGGCAGGCGCCCAACAGGCGGTCTATGACATGATGCCCCGCCTGGTTGACCAGTACGGAAAAGACGCGGTTTATTTTACAACAAATACAGCTCTGCATGAGCCGATCATACAGCGTTGCGCCGAATTAGGCGCCATGTTCCTCAGCCAGGACGATATGTCGCCGAACGTTGGCTATCCCGGCGCCCTGGGGCTTGATCTCAGCGCTCAGATTGGCGATTGGTGGGCTATGACGATGGAAATTGAAAAGGAGGTCGTAGCCAGGGGACAGGCCGGAAGGATGGGCACCTGGGCATATTCGTTCCTCTACTGCGGCACCACGGGCCTCTATGAGCTCGCTGTGCAAATGATTGAAGGAAGGAGCTCAGGCAATATCCAAAATGATCTCGTTGCGGCCTATCAGGCTCTAACGCCCGGCTGCGAATGGGTACCGGAAATGTTTAAAGACCCCAATGGCAATGAAATAAGCAATTACTTCCTCTTATCCATGGAGACTTATATCTTAGGGCAAGGCTTTACGGACGTTTTGAGTATGCCAATCCCGGAAAAATACTACAGCATTAAGTAATTTGGTTATACAAAATAATTAACTCGGTTTTTGTTCTAAGGCGGGTATGGATTGCTCGCCTTAGAACTTGCCGGGTTTACGTAAGGCGGTGACAGCTTTATGGATACAGACACAGATCAGAGCGTTTTACGCTTTGAAAAAGTCAGTAAATCCTTTTTTGAAAACATTGTTTTGAAAAATATCTCCTTTTCGTTGGAAAAGGGTAAAATACTAGGACTCGTCGGGGAAAACGGCGCCGGAAAGTCCACGTTAATGAAGATTCTCTTCTACATGGACGAAATCAAAGAAACCGGCGGATACGAAGGGTCTATTTTTATTGATGGAAAAAAATTAAACTTCAGCAACCCGATGGACGCGATCAACGCCGGCGTTGGCATGGTCCATCAGGAATTTTCTCTAATACCCGGATTTACGGCCACTGAAAATATTCTTTTAAACAGGGAGTTTACGAAAAGCAGCGTTCTATCATCCGTACTGGGCAAAAAACTTTCTACGCTGGACAGACATAAGATGCATTTGTCGGCCAGCGAAGTTATCAAGTTGCTCGGCGTGAATCTGGATCCCGATATGCTTGTTTCCGACATGCCGGTCGGGCACAAGCAGTTTGTTGAGATTTCGAGAGAGGTAAACCGGGAACATGTTAAAGTGCTGATATTTGACGAGCCGACCGCGGTTTTAACCGAGAGCGAAGCCCAAATCCTGATCAAAGCCTTGAGAAAACTTGCCGACAGAGGCGTGGCTATCATCTTTATCAGCCACAGGCTTCAGGAAATCGTTGAAGTATGTGATTCGGTTGTTGTATTGCGCGACGGCGAGATAGTAAAAAACGTCACCAGGGAAGAGGGCTACTCTGTAACACAACTCGCCAAATGGATGGTTGGCCGCGACGTCGAGAGCAAGCACTCCGGGCGGGAAAACGCCTTGGACAATGAAGGCGATATAGTAATGGAAATTAAAAATCTTTGGGTCAATATGCCCGGAGAGTTGGTAGACGACGTAACACTTAGCGTAAGAAGGGGCGAGTTTCTTGGCATCGGCGGTTTAGCGGGCCAGGGCAAGCTGGGAATACCTAACGGCATAATGGGTCTCGCGGAAGCGGGCGGCGCGATCACCTACAACGGCCGTCCATTCAAATTAAACTCGCCCAGAACCGCGCTGGACTTAAGGCTTGCCTTCGTTTCGGAAGACAGGCGCGGCTTTGGCCTGTTGCTGGACGAGCCCATATACTGGAACGTGACTTTTTCAGCGATGCAAATACTGAACAAATACCTGAAACGCTACATAGGGGTTAAGCTGCGCGACGAAGCGGAAATGCGCGAAGCGGCGCGCAAGTATATAGAATCCCTGGAGATACGCTGTGTGAGCGAAAAACAGAAGGTGCGCGAACTATCAGGCGGCAATCAGCAGAAAATATGCCTGGCAAGGGCGTTTGACCTTCAGCCGGATTTGCTGTTTGTCTCCGAGCCGACGCGCGGCATAGACATTGGCGCCAAATCACTGGTGCTTCAGGCCCTAAAACGCTACAACGAAGAAAACAACGTGACGATAGTTATGGTTTCCTCCGAGCTTGAAGAGCTGCGGTCTATCTGCGATAGGATAGTCATCATCAGCGATGGGATGGTCGCGGGGATTCTGAGCGCCGACGAAGACTCTGAAAGATTTGGTTTGCTTATGGCAGGCCTGGATTCGGAAAAGGAGGGCGCCTGATGTCTGACATTATCAAGAAAATTGGCTTGCCCAGGCTTATAATTAGTTTATTCCTGCTTATCCTGTTTTGCGCCTGCCCCATTGTCGGCGTGAATTATCAATTTGCGATCACCGACGTGATAGGCCGATTTGGCATGAATATGGTGCTGATCCTATCTCTTGTCCCTATGATTCAAGCCGGATGCGGGCTGAACTTTGGCATACCCCTTGGCATTGTATCGGGCGCGTTTGGCACGGTATGCAGCATAGAGCTACAGGCAAAGGGTTTTTTTGGCATACTTACCGCGATGTTGATCGGGTGCTCGTTCGCGGCTGTTGTAGGCTTTATATACGGCTATATCCTCAACAGGATCAAGGGCGACGAGATGATCATATCGACATATATCGGTATTGCTTTTATTGCCCTTATGAGCCTTGGCTGGATCAAGTTTTTTCCGTTCACGAACCCTATCCTGCTCTATGGTTTCGGGGGCAACGGCCTGAAGCCGCAAATTACATTGAGCCAGAATTGGGCGGAAGTTTTAGACAGAATCCTGCATTTCAAAATTGGCCCTATCATTGACGTCCCCGTCGGTATGTTGCTGTTTGGCGGTCTTTGCTGCTTTCTTATGTGGATATTTTTCAGGACCAAACTGGGTACAGCGATGACCGCCGCGGGTTCAAACCCCGAATACGCGAAAGCCTCGGGCGTCAATATCGATAAAGTGCGACTTATCTCTGTTGTCATGTCTACAGTTATAGCGGCGCTGGGGATCATTGTATATTATCAGCACTATACGTTCGTACAGCTCTATATGGCGCCAATGAACCTTACGCTCCCGACTGTCGCCGCAGTCCTGATCGGCGGCGCCGCGCTCAGGAAAGCCTCGATCGTAAATGTAATCATCGGGGCGTTTTTATTCCAGGGCATCGTTACAGTCGGACCCATGGTAGCGGGCGAAGCCTTTGGAGATATTGCGGAGGCGTTGCGGATGGTCATATCAAATGGCATGATAATATACGCGCTTACCAGAAAGGAGCGCAGATGATGGCTAAAAAGTTTGATTTTAAAATGTTTTTAGGTAAGAATATCGTACCAATCATTTTTTTGGTAATTAGCGCCATCATGGCGCCGCTCTCCGGTTATTCGGCAGGGCACATCGTCCAGGAGGTCGTAACCCGGCTTGGCAGGGACGCTTTCCTGGTGCTTTCTCTTCTGCTGCCGCTCATTGCGGGCATGGGCATCAATTTTGGTCTGGCGCTTGGCGCTTGCGCAGGTCAAATCGCGCTGATATTAGTGACCGAATGGCAAATCGGAGGCGCGCCGGGCATGTTTCTGGCAATGCTTATTTCAATGCCCCTCTCTATTTTGTTTGGCTTTTTTGGCGGCTATCTGTTAAACAACGCCAGGGGCCGGGAGATGATCACCTCCTATGTTCTTGGTTTTTTTATGGTAGGAGTGTATCAAATTATAGTTTTATTTGGGATGGGCAAGGTCATCCCAATCAAGAATGAAACGATTTTGCTATCCAGGGGATTTGGTATACGAAACACGATCGAACTCGGCGGCGTATCGGGCAGTTTTGACTCTTTAGTTGACAGGCTTGTTGGTTTTCCTATCCAAATTGCCGGAACTAATATACCGGTGTTTTCGCTACTTCTGATGGTTTTGCTCTGCTTTTTGACCTGGTGGTTCAGAAGGACAAAACTCGGTCAGGAAATACGCGCTGTTGGACAGGATATGGGCGTTTCGGCAGCGTCAGGGATAAACGTTAACAGAACCAGGATCATCTCCATGATAATCTCAACGGTGCTGGCAGGTTTTGGTCAACTTATCTGGCTGCAAAACATAGGAGTAATGACTGTATATACAGGGGCGAATTCCGTGGCCCTATACGCAGCGGCGGCTCTCCTGATCGGCGGCGCCACGGCCAGCAAAGCGGGAATTCCCAGGGTAATCGTCGGTATAGGGCTTTTCCATCTGCTGTTTATTGTTATGCCGCTTGCCGGCGTCCGAATATTCGATATGGCGGTAATCGCAGAGAATTTCAGGGTCTTTATATCATATTCGGTCATCGCTGTGGCGCTTGTCATAAACGCCTGGAACGTCAGGAAAGAAAAGGAGCAAGCTCTGTTCGGGAACAGGAAGCGCGCCGGCGACACGGCGGACACGCCAGACACTGTGTAATATGCCAACTGTACAACCTCATAGAATTATAAAAATAAATAACCAAAAAATTGCATAAGAATAACCAAAAATAACAGTTAGCTAACCAACACAAAACACCGCCCACAAGGACGGTGTTTTTGTTAAGCCGGAAATTATTATTCATATTATATTCCTGAAGAAGTTATTCTTTGTGCTTGAGGAGGCTGCCGCGTAGTAGGGCCGAGGCTTACCTCGACCGTTTTCTGGCGCATCACGGGATGGGCAAGCCCATCCCCTACACGAGCGCCGCGTTAACCTGTTGACATTGACGGCTGCATTATCGTACCCAATTTTGCAGGCCGAAGATTTTAGCCCGGTGTTTGCTCCGTCCGCTCGATTATTTCATCTTGGAGCGCTCGGCTCAGGTTGCGGAAATGATCGCTATAACCGGCGACCCTCACGATTAAGTCTCTGTACTCATCCGGGTTCTCCTGGGCATCACGCAGCGTTTTTCTATCCACAACATTAAACTGGATATGGTGTCCGTCCATATTAAAGTAGGCGGACACAAGATTGGCCATGTTATCAAGGCCTTTTTCGCCTGTGACGACTCCGGGCGTAAATTTCTGGTTTAGCAAAGTCCCGCCCGTGATAAGGTGATCCATCTTCGCGGCGGACTTTAGCACTGCGGTGGGGCCGTTAACATCAGCCCCCTGAGTCGGCGAGATACCCTCAGATACTGGCTTCCTCGCAACCCTGCCGTTTGGGGTCGCCCCTGTTACTTCTCCGAAATAGATGTGACAAGTAGTGGGCAGCATGTTTACTCTGTATTCGCCGCCCCTCATATTCGGCCTCCCTGTTACGGTCCCATGATAGAAACGGAATACATCCTTCATGATATCGTCGGCGTAATCATCGTCGTTACCGTATTTTGGCGCTTTATTCTTTAAAACGCCCAGCACGTCGTCATAACCCTCGAAATTGCTTGCCAACGCCTCCTTCAGACGACGCATGGATAGTGTTTTACTGTCAAACACAGAGTATTTTATCGCAGAAAGCGAGTCGGTAACTGTCCCTGTCCCTACACCCTGGATATAGCTGGTGTTGTACCTGGCGCCTCCCGCGTTGTAGTCCTTGCCGTTCTTTATACAATCATTTGTGACTATAGATAAAAACGGCACGGGAAGGTATCGGGCGTAAATCGATTCGATAATGTTTGAGCCGGCAACCTTAACATCTACAAAGTACTCGATCTGCTTTTTGTAGGCTTCAAAAAACTCCTCATAGCTGGAAAAATCTTCGGCGGCGCCGGTTTGAGGTCCAAGCTGCCCTCCCGACACCGGATCATATCCGTTATTTAGCGTTATTTCGAGGATTTTTGGCAAGTTGAAGTACCCTGTCAGGATGTACGCCTCATTTCCAAACGCCCCCGTCTCCACACAACCGCTCGAGCCGCCTTGCCTTGCATCGGCCATGCTTTTCCCGGCGTTTAACAGTTCCTGAACTATCGCTTCCGTGTTGTAGAATGCGGGCTGTCCCCAACCCTTTCGGGAAATCTCGCAAGCGCGCTTGAGAAAAACGCGCGGGGTTTTGCGGCTTATCTGTACGTTCGAACTGGGCTGTAACAACCTCATTTCGTCCATACAGTCCAGTATGAGATAGCTGACGGCGTTTACGCCGTTGTCGCCGTCTTCGGCAATCCCGCCGGTGTTTATATTTGCAAAATCGGTATATGTGCCGCTTTCCTTGAGCGTCACTCCGACCTTTGGCGGGGCGGGCTGATTGTTAAACTTGACCCACAGGCACTCGAGAAGCTCCTTCGCTCTTGTCTCGTCCAGAATACCGGCTTCGCAGTCCCTTTGATAGAATGGGAAGAGGTGCTGATCCAGCCTGCCCGGGCTAAACGCGTCCCAGGGGTTGATTTCGGTCGTCACGCCTAAGTGCACGAACCAATACATCTGGATAGCCTGCCAGTAAGTTTGCGGCTTATGCGCCGGTACTACATCGCAATTCTCCGCTATCTGTAAAAGCTCCGAACGGCGGTCGGGGTCTTTTTCGACCTCCGCCAGTTCCCGCGCATATGCCGCGTAGCGCCGCCCCAAAGCAATTATTGCGTCACAGCAAATGCTCATCGCTGAAAGCTGCTCGCGTTTTTGCGCCGCTTCGGGATCGCGGTAGTAATCCAACTGCGCGATTGCTTCGTCGATTTCGCCTTTATAGTCCAAAAACCCCTTGTGATATATAGCGCGTGAACCAACGGTATGACCGGGGCCGCGCTGCTCCATAAACTCTGTGAATATACCGGCCGCGTAGCACCGCTTCCACTCGGGCGTCATCGCGTTTAAAATCCTGTCGCGTATCGCGCGCCCTTTCCAAAACGGTATGACTGTCTCTTCCTGAGCGCGAAAATCATCCGGTTTCACGCGGAAAAAGATCAGCTCGCGGTCATTCATTATCCGGAGGTCGTCAAGGGTATGGCAGCAGATTTCAGGAAAGCTCGGCGCCGATTGCGGACCTGAGCCCTTTTCTCCTACGATCAGCTCACCCTCGCCAATCCAGAGGGTTTTATTTTCCATAATATGACGAAAGCTGTGAGCCCTCAACTCCGGTATAGACACTCGCCCCTCGTATTGCTTGTACGCCTCGGTTTCAAACAGCGCCCGCTCCATACAGATTCGCGGTTCCGTGCAAACGCTCTCTTCGCGCAATTTGCGTATACGTTCATTCATACCTCTTTTTTCCATCATAAGCCTCTCTTTCTTTTTATACCCCTATTTCTTTATACCCTTTTCTTCATGCCATTACTTCTTTATACCCTTTTCTTCATGCCATTACTTCTTCATACCCTATTTCTTCATGCTTTTTTTCTTTATACCCTTTTTTCTTCTGCATGACAGTCTCGCCTGGGCCTATCCGCCAATACGCACGTCTGCATGACCGTCTCGCCTGAACCTATCCGCCAATACGCACGTCTGCATGACCGTCTCGCCTGAACCTATCCGCTAATTCCTCCATACGTTCGTTACTTGGCGTAAAAAATGCGTTATCTTCTTCTACCATCCCAAATCGCGTGTATTTATCTCTGCCTATTGCGTGATAAGGCAAAAGGTTGATGCGTTCCACTCTGACATTCCCTGCAATATACCTGGAAATAGCGGCCATTTCGCTGTCACAGTCGTTAACCCCGCCAATGACAGGTATGCGCGCGTGAATACGGGCGCCACTGTCGCTAAGTCTTTTGATGTTTTCCAGGATTAGTCTGTTATCCCTCCCTGTATAGAGCATATGAAGTTCGCTATTGACGAATTTTATGTCATAAAGGAATACGTCAACATACGGCGCCAAATCCTCAAATGCCTCAAAAGGAGCATACCCGCACGTGTCAATCGCCAGGTCGATTCCCTCACGCTTCAAACCTCGCGCAAGCGCCAACAAAAAACCCCTGTCCTGCGCCATTACTTCCCCACCCGATAGCGTCACTCCGCCGCCTGAAACCTGATAAAAAGCCATATCTCTGACCGCAATGCGTATGAGTTCCTCTGGTGTATAGAGCCTGCCAGCAACCTCCCTGGCGCCATGCACACATACATCAACACACGCGCCGCAAGCCGTACACCCGTCAGCGACTGTGCTTCCGGCAGTCGGCGCCGTGCTTACCGTGGTCGGCGCCGTGCTTCCCGCAGTCGACGCCGTGCTTCCCGCAGTCGACGCCGCGCTTTCGAAGGGCGCTGAACCAACTACTTGCGCTCCTAAACCTGCCAAAGCATCCTGACGACGCTTTGCCGGGCAAATTTGCCCACAGAGTCCACAACTCTTACACCTATTTGGATAAACGAACAATTGTGGATCGGGCGACCATCCCTCGGGGTTATGACACCACTTGCAGGCAAGTGGGCATCCCTTAAAAAAAAAGGTTGTTCGTATCCCATCTCCGTCATGGAGAGAATATTTTTGGACGTTGAATACAATTGCCTGAGGCATGAGCTGCAATTAATCTCCTAATGCTATAACAATACGATTTGCGGCTTCTTTTCAACAACCTGCGCTTACCGGCGTTTAGCCTGAAAGCCAATTTCATAAACCACTTTTGTAAACCAATAATGCGGGCTTCGCCCGCAACCCAACTCGGCTCGGCGAAGCGCGGTTCCCCTCGCCTCACGAGCGCGAGGCGCTCGCACCGCGCTATTCGCGCGGCGTTTAGCAACTTCCCGCTTAAACAACTCGCTTTTTATTGCAGTTCCTGGGCCGTAAGTTGCTAAAGATATAATATAACACGCGCCGCAAATTGACAATAGCATCAAAACCGATGCTCCTGCGGGCATAGCATAGCCTTAATTTCCCTAATAAGAGTAACATACGTCTTGTATCCTATTCTGCTGCCATTTTCCGAACCCGCTCAATCATGCGCAGCAATTTATGGGTTTCTACAGAAATTTTATCCAGATCAGCAACGGTTTGCGCGTCTTCAACCATATATTCAATCTCCATCGAGACTAATTCCGCATAACCGGATAATACCAACAGCGGGTCTCGGGTTTCCCCGGAAGTGATTTCCCGTAGATCTTTTCTGAGCTGTTTCACCTTCTCAACAGCTTTATTTTCTAATTCCACACGTCTCTCAGCTTCTTCTTTGACCGTCATAGCTTCCCGTATTACGCTAAAATTAAGCGCAATTATTTGAAACATTGAGAGGGCAATAATTGCGAATTCTGCTACAGCGCCTGGTATGAGAGCCATATAGGAGTTTTCATAATACAGTATATCCATGACAAAACCGATAAAAACAACAAATGACCCAAGCATCATCACCAGTTGCTCGCTATTCGGCCTTCTCACCTTCATTACCAACCGGACAAATATATATAATACCGAAATCGCACACAAGATTTTTATTAATAATGAAGTTTGTGAAATAAACTGCGCATCACCAAATATATAGAACGCTGAAAATATACCCGCCGTGCAAAAAGAGGCTAAACGAAAGATATCATGCAGCGCGTTCGGAAACAGGGTATGGTATATAATCGCCAGCAGTGATATAGTGACGGGAAAAATAATGCTTTCGACACGGGAAATGAGCATCCAGGAAAGAGTTGGGAATAGCGCTTGCATGATTTTTATGCCGGTGCATCCTGCCCTCAACGCCCATGTAAGACATAGCAGAGCGAGCCATATATTAACCTTACTGTTCGGAATCATTAGGAACATGAATAGATGAACAAAAAACAGAATAAACATGAATCCCATGATAAAGATATTTGAAGCTGCGCAACTCAGGATGAAATTGCCGGCCGTCGACTCAGTGCTTACGCGCCAATCTATATGATCGGAGCCGCCCCGATAAATATGGTTCTCAGTCTGACTAACAACTTCAATCACGCCATCTATCGGTTGCGCTGTGAAAAGCAGCACACTGTCGCCTTTTTCAGCGGCGTCCAGGGTATCCGACGTCCAATCCATCTTACTAAGCAGTTCTCCGTTTACATATGTACTTATGGCGCTATTATTTGGGGGGCCGCTAAATGTATAGACGCCCTCAGGCACAAGTAGGCGTATACGGGTTGTGAGGGAATTAACGTCAGATGGAATTACCCCCAATATTTTATTCTCCGACGCCTCAAACGCAGCCGGCGCCAGCAGTTCATATGGCACAAACTCAACGTCGCCCGTCAAACCGGCGCTTTCACCTGAAAAGTTGAATTCCGTCATATCCCACAAACCACCGCTCGATTCAACATGAACAACATATGGCATCGGCAATATCTGCCATATCAGGAGGCAAAGCAACAGAATCAACGATAGGGTCCTGACCAGTGTCTTGTACTGTTTATCTATTGGTGTCCCAGTAATATAACATCACCGCCTTATGTTCCTTTTGATTTGCGCAGGGTAAATCTCTGCCGGAACTGCATTCCAGCGCCGTATAGGCGCATAGTAAAACCCTGCAGGCGCTGCATTTCTGCGCTACGTTGGCGCCGGGTAAAACCCTGTAAATACTTAAACGCGGGAAATCAAAACTTATCATGCCAGGCCGCCGCGTCGGCACAAAGTAAAACCCTGCCACTAATTAACCGTAATGTCAAACCGGCGCCAATGCTTACCATAGCGTCAAACCGGCGCCGATGCTCATCCATAGCGCCAAACCGGCGCCTGCTCCTATGCTTACCATAGCGCCAAACTGGCGCCGATGTTTACCATTGCGTTAAACCGGTAATGCCCCCGCCATCTTGGCAAGGTCAAATCCCGGCGCCTGGCGTCCGCAACGCTCTTAACACATCAAGGTAGTACTCCGGCAGAGGGCTTTCTATGCGCAATTGGCAGCCCGTGACAGGATGCTTAAACTCAATTGCAGTGGAGTGTAATATCTGTCCGTAATTCCTAAACGCTTTCTGTTTCGATCCATACAGCGCGTCGCCCGCAACAGGATGTCCTATAAACGCCATATGGGCTCGTATCTGATGTGTCCTGCCCGTTATAAGATCGATCTTCAGCCAGGTAAAACCTCCAAACCTCTCGACAACCTCAAAAAGCGTCACCGCCTGCCTGCCTCCTTGCCTGACCACGGACATCCTCTTTCTATCGTTTGGGTCTCTTCCAATCGGAAGGTCGATCCTTCCTAAATCATTCTTGACATTGCCGCATACAATGGCATTATACTCCTTTTTCACATCGCGGTTCTTAAAAGATTTTGAAAGCTCTATGTGAGCCCGGTTAGACTTAGCCGCCAAAATCACTCCCGAAGTGTCGCGGTCAAGCCTGTGGACAATTCCAGGCCTTACAACGCCGTTAATATCGGATAACTCCCCCTCGCAACGCCATAGCAGGGCATTTACAAGCGTTCCGCTCAGAACGCCCGCCGCAGGGTGGACAGTCATACCTTTTGGCTTATCAACAGCAATAATATGCTCGTCTTCATAAAGTACCGAAAGATGTATCTCCTCTTTTGCCACGGATTCTTCGAGGCTTATGGGTTTGATATCCGGCACGTACACTCTGTCTCCCGCTTTAAGGCTTTTGCTCGCAGCCGCAGGCTTCTCGTTTACAAGGATAACGCCCGAACCGGCTAGTCTTTGAAAATAACTCCTTGTGAAATCAGGCATTTTTTCCCTCAGCCAGATATCGAGCCTTTCACCTGCTTCAAACTCACCGCATACGAATTCGCGCTCATTCATACGACCCTTTAGCTCCTACATGGTCCTTCAAGCAGGCCTCGCCCACACATAGCTCCTTAATACAGGCTTCGCCCACACACAGCCCTTCACACAGGCTTCGCCCACACATAGCTCTTCATGCAGGCTCCGTCCGCACATGGCTCTTAATTCAGGCTTCGCCCGCAACTCAACGCATGCAGGGAGTGAATCCCATCTCCCTCTGCTCCGGCCTCAACCTCTGCGTAACACTATCATTTTTCTAGTCACTCCATATCTCACGCATAGATTTTAGCTCATTTCCACATAAATCGTCAACATTGTTATTTAAAAATCGTTAAAAAAATGTTATATTTATCCGTTCTATTTATTCACTTTTTCATTAGTGAGCAAAAAAGGCTATGAAAATCTAGTTCTGCTATACTGAACTTGTATGTTTAATCGACGGCGTTTCTACTTCGCCATCACATGAAGGGAAACTGATAATTAGAAGATTGATATTTAAATAGGTTTTCGACGCTTATAGGATAAAGAAAACACCACAACTCCCACAAAGGATTCATTTTTTCAATTTTACCTGAGAGCTTCAAAAAGAAAAGTGGATCAAGATTTAAGCTAAAACTGTCACGTGAAAAACCTATCGTTTGTGTAAATATTGTTTGTTTATAACCTGTAAATATTATACAAATAACATTCAAAAATTAAAATATGCAGCCTGAAAACAACCTGCAAATAACGTGTAATTTGTTGACATAATATCAAATAAGAATCAGAATAATTTAAAATTTTTTCGAAAAGAGTTGACAAAACAACACTATTTGTTATACTAATTATATCAACATTATTAAATAGAAGTTCACTATTTGTTCACTATTGACAATAGTGTGCAAAGTTTATTTAGCAGATACAGTATATTTCGCATAGCTTATAATGGCATTTTATTGCAGTTAGAAGGTTTTTGGGTATGTTTGGCAAGGCAACAATCTCTACAAAGTCAGAGACACTTCTGGAAATTTTGTCGATTGTAGCATTCATACTAATTGACGAGAGGAGTGTTAAAAATTGAATAAAATGACAATTTTCATTATCCCTCACGCTGGGGGTTCTTCAGCTTATTATTCGAGATTCAAGTTATACCACGATGATTATCTGGAATTTATTCCGATTGAACTGTCTGGCAAAGGAAAAAGAATAGGTGAAAAAGAATATCATAGCTTTCAAGAGTTAGTATTTGACGTATATACGATAATATCCCGACACATGCAAAGCAAGGAATGCGATATTGCCGTATGGGGGCATAGCATGGGCGGTATTATAGCTTATGAAGTAATGAAGTTATTGGAGCGCCGTTATTTGAATAGAACAAAGTTGCTTATTGTTTCTGGATGTGATACCCCAGAAAACTTAAATATCAGCCATTCATTCGAAGTCAAAGACGTAGAAAGAATTCGCGCCGATTTAATACAAAGGGAGTGGATACCTGAGCCCATAACGAGTGACAACAAAACGTTTGATTTCTTTATAAATATTTTGCTTAATGACTTAAGGCTGCTATCGGATTATAAATACGAAGACGCGGATAAGCAATTGAACGTTCCTATTGTCCTTATTAATGGCAGTAACGATACGTTTGTGAAGCACAAGGAAAGCGACTGGGATTTGTATACCAAAGGGGTGGTATACTATCACATATTTGAGGGGGGGCATTTTTTTATGGATGCAAATTTCAATGGGATAGTTAAATGTATAATTCAACATTGCAGAGCACGTCGGAGCCCGGATATATCATTGCAAATGGCGACTTAACGCTATATGCAATCCGGGTGTGGTTTATACTGAACCTTTCCAATCTCATGGTTTCGTAACAAACGGTCATAGAATGACCTCTTTACTTTAATCGTGCGATTTATCACGTTTAAGGCTCATCATATACCATGGAAAAGATATTAAGTACTTCCTGCCACTCCCAAATCCGAGCGGGTTTACATGAACGGCTCCCATTATCGTGTCTGCTAAGTCATTCACAGAATTGAAGCGCTCAAAACTCAACTAAATTGTATTAAACCATATCAATAACATACTAAATCTGAGTGTTATTACGTAAAGGAATGGTCATAATCATGTTAGAGTCAATGAAAGAAAAAAAGATAGCGATAGTGGGTATCGGATGTCGTTTCCCCGGAGGTTCAAACAGCGCGGAAGAGTTTTGGAGGCTATTGGACAGCGGTACGGACGCAATCAGGGAAACCCCTGGAGACCGTTGGTCATCCAAAGCGTTTTATAACAGAAAACGCAGTTTCAAAGGAAAAACTGTAAGCAAATGGGGTGGTTTTATTGACAATGTGGATAAATTCGACGCCGCGTTCTTTGGGATATCAAATCGTGAAGCGCCTTATATGGATCCGCAGCAAAGGCTTTTGTTGGAAACAACGTGGGAAGCTTTTGAGGACGGGGGCCTGGTTGTTGAGAAGTTTTCCGGTACAAAAGTAGGCGTTTACATCGGCGGCTTTACTTTGGACTATAAGATTTTACAGTTTGGCGGCTTTGATTACGACTCTATTGATATACACACCGCATCGGGAAGCATGATGACCAACCTTTCAAACAGAATATCCCACGTCTTTGATTTCAAAGGTCCCAGCATTTCTATTGACACGGCGTGTTCTTCTTCTCTGGTCGCGCTTCATTTAGCCTCCCAGGGTATAAAAAACGGCGACTGTGACGCAGCCGTTGTCGGCGGCGTTATGCTCAACCTTGCGCCACAGTATACAATCGCTGAATCCCAGGGCGGCTTCTTGTCCGAGGACGGGCGATGTAAGACCCTTGATGCGGCTGCAAACGGTTATGTAAGAGGTGAAGGCGTTGGAATCGTTATATTAAAAAAGCTGGAGGATGCGGTTAGGGATAACGACTATATTTATTCTGTGGTTGAGGCTGCGGGAGCTAATCAGGACGGGCACACTAGCGCAATTACCGTACCCAGCGCCGATGCGCAGGAACGACTTATGAGGGAAGTGCATAAAAGGGCCGGGGTTAAATCGTCTGATATTCAATATGTTGAAATGCACGGAACCGGAACGTCAGTAGGCGACCCCATTGAAGCAGAAGCCCTGGGCAAGGTGTTTTCTGAAGGCAGAAGCGCGGAAAACCCTTGTTTTATAGGTTCTGTTAAAACAATGATAGGTCATCTGGAATCAGCCGCAGGCGTCGCTTCCATCATAAAGGTGAGTATGAGCCTGGATAAAAAAAAGATACCCAGGCATTTAAACATGAGGGAAATAAATCCGAAGATCGACCTTGAAACATACAAATTGAAAGTTCCACAAAAAACTATTGACTGGCCGGACCACAAAGGAGAAGCGTTAGCTTGTATAAACGGCTTTGGCTTTGGCGGTACAAACGGCCATATAGTCCTATCCGGCGTGTCCGCGCGGCGAGCATTTGCAAACGGATCCTTAGACGGCCGCATGAAAGTTTTTGCCATTTCCGCCCGCTCTCAGGAATCTCTAAAAATGCAAGCGGAAAAATATATTCGTTTTCTTGATCAAAACTATTTTACCGGTAAATCATATGACCTTGCCCGCAATATGATGCTCCGTCGCGATCAACACAACTTCAGGCTTGCCGTTGCGGAAAAAGACGCCCCCGGATTAATGCGCGCTTTACAGTCCTATATTGACGGGGACGATTGCTCCGTCGTCTATACGGGCAAAAAGAAAGATCGGGCGGAAAAGGGTCTTGTGTTTGTCTTTACCGGCATGGGCGCTCAATATTGGAATATGGGCAGAGGGCTTTATGCTTGCGAACCCGTGTTTAAAGAGGAAGTTGACAGAATTGACGTTGCGTTTTCCCGGTATTCCGGATGGAGTCTGGTCGAAAAGATGATGAGTTGCCGCGAAGATGATTCGGAAATGGCGGAAACATGTGTGTCACAACCGGCAAACTTCGCAATTCAAGTAGGTATATATAAGCTTTTGGAAGCCAAAGGCGTGGCTCCCGAGGTTATTGTAGGGCATAGCGTAGGGGAAGTGGCGGCGTTCTACTGTTCCGGCATATTTACTTTTGAAGACGCAATAAAAGTTATTTATTACCGCAGCATGCTACAGCATACGCTTGCGGGTCAGGGAAAGATGCTGGCCGTCAGCATATCAAAGGAACAGGCGAGCGGTATGCTTGCGGAATACCCGGGTGTGGAAATTGCCGCTATCAACAGCATGAACGATCTTACCCTCACCGGTGATGAAACCGGCCTGAAAGGCATTTCTGAAAAGTTAACCGACGAAGGTGTTTTTAATCGCTTTCTTACTGTGAGTGTGCCGTTTCACAGCCGCCATATGGAAAAAATACAAGACGCGTTTAGGGTAGGCATCTCGGGTATAAAATTCAACACGCCAAAAGTGCGGTTTTTCTCAACAGTACTCGGAGTGGAGCTTGAAGCGGATAGTCTGTTGTTAGGTGCGGCGCCCGGGGCGGATAACGCAGTGTTCGGAGAAGCGCCAGCAGTGGATAGCGCAGCGCCCGTAGCGGTCTGTTCAGCGCCCGGGGCGGATAGCCCCGAGGCTGGAGCGGCGCTTGTAGCGGATTGCCAGGTGTTCGAGGCGACGCCCGGGGCGGATAGCCCCGAGGCTGGAGCGGCGCTTGTAGCGGATTGCCAGGTGTTCGAGGCGACGCCCGGGGCGGATTGCCCTGTGGAATACTGGTGGGAGAATATACGTAATCCCGTTCAGTTCTCTCCGGCTGTGGAAAAAATTATTGTCGAAGGGTATAACGCCTTCATCGAAGTTGGCCCGCATCCTGTCCTTAGCTATTACATAAAGTCCTTAGGTGAGAATTCCGGAACAAAAATAAGTACTGTCGCCACTATGAACAGAAAACAAGAAGACGAGACGTGCTTTTACTCCGCTCTTTGCCGCCTGTTTACAGAAAATTATTTTAGCGATTATGAAAAGCTATACCCGGTAGAGAGTAATTTTATCAAATTGCCCGGCTATGCCTGGAAGCATGAGAGTTTCTGGATGGAGTCGGCTGAGAGCAGGAACCATAGGCTGGGCGTCGTCGACGCGCACTTGCTTGGACGCAGGCTAAAAGCGGCAAAGCCTACTTGGGAATTAGAGTTGAGCCTCGAAGCCTTTCCATTTCTGGAGGGGCATAAAATCCAAGGAGAACAGGTTTTTCCGGCTGCCGGATGTATTGAAGCGGCGTTCCAGGCGGCTAAAAATTACTGGGGAACCGAATTTGTGGTAATGGAAGACGTGGAGTTTACCATGCTCGTGTTTATGAAACAGGATAAAAGCGTAAGGCTTCATATTACATTGGACGAAGACAACCGCTCTTTTGAGATATTTAACATGCCCGACGGTATAGGACAGAGCGATCTTGTTGCAAAGGGCCGTTTCAGGCTTGCCCAAAATACGGGCGCGTGGCTGCAGGGCGGGCCGCAGAGCAGGCTGCAGGGCGGGATTCAAGGCAGGCTGCAGAGCAGGCCGCAGGGCGG
>JGI24702J35022_10000099_pt1 | contig 39795 bp, 41 predicted proteins | sample TergutTh196P4_FD_35022 | JGI IMG/M metagenome (IMG submission 35022) | reverse complement strand
AAAACTGGCGATGATAACCGTGACCGTTGTGTATGTTATTGCGCTGGCGGTCACGCCGATAATGACAAAAGTTCTGATCGGCGAGGCCGTGAGCCCGTGGGAGGTGCTGAAGTATGTGGCATTGTTCATCGCGATACCGTTCGCCGTTTCAATACCTCTGAGGAATTTCGTGATAAATGCGAACGTGAAAACGGTGGCGATAAACATATTGTTCTTTGTTCTTGTCTTTATCACGTTCGGCGCGAACAGGGAGTTCATACTGAACGAGCCGGTGACCGTCCTGTGGGTGGCCGCCGGCTGTCTTGTCAGGATAATCGCTGTCGCGCTGACGATGGAGATCGTTCTTAAATGGATCGGGATGAGGCGTGACGGCCGGATACCGATGGTCCTGCTGTCGATATGGAAGAACAGCGCGCTCGCGATGTCAATGACCATGATACTCATAGAGACGAAGCATTCGGTGCTCCCGTCAGCGTTATCGTTACCGCTGGAGATGATATGGTTCATGGTGATGATATCATATTACTCGAAGAGATGTCCGCCGGAGAGCGGCGCGGCAACGTCATAGAATGTTTGATACGATCACTGAGATCTCATGCGCCTCAAGCCATCCCACTGACCCGGAAAGAATATACTCGACGGCCATCGCCGCTATCAGAAGGCCCACGATCTTTGACATTATGTTTATGAACTGATCACCGGCAATTCTCATCACGGCGGACGAGTTCCTTAATATCAGCCATGTGACCGCAAGCGATATCACGCCCGCGAGAAGCACCGGCAGCATCCCGTACTGATCGGAAAATAAAACTGCCGTTGTTATCACGCCGGGTCCCGTTAAGATAGGCGTGGCGACTATCACCCACGCCGCGTCGCTCTCGCCGCCCTTCCACAGTTTCATTCCGAACACCGTCTCAACGGACATCAGCAGAAGTATCAGACCGCCGGCCACCCTGAACCCGTTCATCGTCACTCCGAAAAGGTCCATTAAGAAAGGACCGACGACAACGAACACAGCCAGAAGGACACCTGCAACGATTATGGCCTTGTTGGCATAGCTTTTGATGACGTTCGGCTCTCTTCCCTTCGAAACTGAAATGAATATCGGAAGGCTCGCGAACGGATTGTAAATGAGGAACAAAGAAAGCGTCAGTATCGCAACGGTCTCAAGTTCCATGCACGCTCATGCGTTTCAGCAGATAAATATTATCATCGCCCGTACCGCATCAAAAGGAAAAGGGCACGGATGACGTAACGGTTGGGATTAAATATTGAGACCTGTTCCCGAAGCCTAGGCGGAGATAGCTAAGCCTGGACCACGGCGCCGGTCTTGAAAACCGGTGGTGTCTCACCCCGGGAGTTCGAATCTCCCTCTCCGCGCTGACTTTCAATCCGGTATAGGATCTTAATTTAAATTTGGGCGGTCTTGTCCGGCGAAGAAATTACATCTCCGGCGAGGGCGTCAGCCTCTCCTTCGAAGAGGCTAATTTATAATGGACGCCGTTCCTTCATAAACGGTCAGGGTCAAAGATTTTTATGACCATGCCGGTCTGTAAAACAAATATGCAGAAAGTGCAATCCTGGTGGAGGGCCGCCTGCATCCTCCTCAGGGCGAATAACTTACCGGGAATGCAATAATGCAATATGCGGAGATGTTTATAAACATTACTTATCGCCGTTCTCATGAAGATAACTTTTCGATGTCATGACCTTGGCTTTTATACCTTTGACATCCCCTCTGAAATCATCGTCCTTTGTGACAAGGATCACAGAATTTGTTATATCCGCAGAGTAGAGTATCTTGAGATCGTCATCATCGCGTATGCTGTATCCCATCGCCTTCAGTTCATTATCGGTTGGAATTGGCCTTATATGAACAACATCGACACTGAGTTCACGCAGTTTTGCGTCTATGTCCTCCCTCGTGATATTTGCTTTCCTGCCGCGCTTCTTATCGGCAAAATCAAGACATTCATCCCATATTATGTCTGTCAGCATCAATATGTCCTCAGTGACGGCCTTTCTGACCACAACTCTGTACAGTGATCTCTCTTTCTTCGACAGCACCCATGCGATCAGAACGCTTGTGTCCAGGGTGACCTTTCTGTTTCTGAGGTTCGTCATCGGGCATCGCCCTCTTTTTGGAACCTGAACATATGGCAGCATGGCTCTTTATTCATTTTGCCGATCCGATCGGCTATGATTTTTCGCAGATATGTTCCATTCTTATTTTGCATTATACATTGTATACCTGATAAGTATATATATAATTTCACTATAATGAATTATATCACAATAAAGAGTTATATGTATCGTTGTCTATCATGTATCGAGAGAGGCGGGGACGGCAATGAGAAGAAGCCCGGAAGATATAGTCTATGCGCTTTCACATGCGTTGAAAGAAGGCAGGAAAGGAGACGAATATTCGATCGCAGAACTTGCAAAACATACCGGTATGCATTATGTGACGGTCAACAACTATCTTACGATGATAGAATATGTGCAGCGCAACATTCCGAAATTTTCTAAAATAGATCGGAGGGGCGATGCGAAAATAATCGTATCTCAGGAATTGGAGATGGATATTTCTGATACCGAAAGACTTCTTCTGAAAATGTTTGACAGGGGGGCGTTCAGAAAGGGCACAGCCATCGCATCCGGATCATTTGATGCCGAGCTTATTGAATCATCTGTCAGAAAAGGAGACATTATCAGGACGGACTCACAGATATATCTGTCCAGGTCCGGAATGATGAAAGGGGCGGATCTCGCTGACAAAAGGGAGGAGAGGGTCATGCGCTCTCCCGTCAGGGCACAATCGGAACTGCGTCTCGGTTAATTCCGCAAAAGATGTAACGGAAACATCACAATGCACCCGCTCTTACATACCGTTCCGTAAAACGTTATACGCGCGGCAACCGATACCGTTCACCGGAAGAACGGAGATACGTATGGCAAAGGAACTGAGCACGGGTGACAAGGCACCGGACTTCACGGCACCTTGTGTAAGGTGCGGGGAATTCGTTCTATCGTCTGAATTGAAAAATAATAATGTTCTTTTGTACTTTTACCCAACGAACTATGGCCTTATGTGCACATATTACAGCGAGCGCATGAATGAATTTTACGACGACTTTGAAAAGATGGGTGTGAAAGTATTCCACGTCAATCCCGAATCGGTCGAGAACCATGCGAAATACATGGAGCGCCTTAGCTCAAGGTACGATCACATGTCCGACGCGGAACAGAAGATAAGCAGGATGTTCGGGATGATCGTCGGATCATGGGATGGCCCTGATGCTCTGACGAACAGAGGCTTTGTGCTCATTGATAAAAACATGGTGATACGGTACATATGGAGAGCCGAGATACCCGTGGATACGCGTGACCTCGGAACATTCATATCGCTGATCGGCGATATACTGAGGGACCGCCGAAAATGATGATATATGCGTACAACAATGCATCTTGGCCATGTTCTATGAGATATGCATCTACGAATCGAAAGTTGACAAACAGGATGAGATCGAAGAGCTGATGAAAGAGGTTGCCGAATTCTATCTTCAGCAGGACGGTGTCTATGATGTGCGCTATTTCAAACGGACGCACAGGCAGAAGGATTTCAATTCCGTGAAGGAGGGCGTCCCTCCCGTGGAACTGACACGATATGTTGAAAAAGTTACGTACGTCCTTTTCATGGAACTGGAGGATGAGAATGTTCACGCAAACCTGTCAAAACCCGGTCTGGAGAAATTCTACAAGAGATGGACACGGTGCCTCACGACAATGCCGAAGATAATATTGGGAAGGAACATCAACGATCTCTGATGCCGATCTGCGGCAACATCTTGCGTCAGCGTGTCTGGCGGTCATCGTCCGATGGCCGACAGATCGTCCTTCTCATATCTGTTGCTTCCCGGCAAGCTTTTCTTGTGCTTCCAGCATCTGATCGCGTCATCCAGCGTCATTCCGGGATTTTCATCGAAAAACTCTCTTATGTATGTGTTGTATTCGAACTGCCTGCCTATGATACTTCTCTTTCCTTTCCGCTCTTCGAGTATCTCTCCGTAAGCAGTTACGGCATCGCTGTATGTGCTTTCGGGATTGGACCTCAGCCATTTCAGAAATTCAATATTGAATTTGAAAGATGATCCTATCTTATCAAGAAAGAAATCCCTGAGTCTCTGTGAGCACACAACGCCCGGTCCGATGACCGTGCCCTCGGTCACCGCACCGGTGTTGGATGCATTTCTCCCGGTGCGTTTAATGACGGTCCTTTCACCCGTTGACAGGAATGTGCGCACCCGTTCCGTCAGTTCCGCTTTACTCCCGGTCGTCTGCAGACCGTTCGATCTGCAGAATGCGGTAAGTTCCTCTTTCAGATAATAATACTCGCCGAATATCTTCGGATCTGTGTTATTGCTGAGTACCGGCCGTTCCGTCATGACATGACGGAACAATGCGTTCCGCGTATCTATTGATTATGCTGGCGATATTATTAATCAATGAACAGTTTTTTTCTTTCATCGAGCATATCGGAAATGAATTTTTCCGCTTCCGGCGGAGTTACCGAATGTTTTCTTCCGTCCTCTTCTTCGATGACCACTCCGCCGTTCCTCAGCAGTTCGTATCTTTTCTTCCTTACATCGATATCGGGATGGCAGACGAACTGACAATTCGAGCAGGTGTACTGCATCTCGAACGGATAAGCAAGCAAAGGATTGTAGCATATTGCGCCTTCCCTTTTCCTTTGCAGGTACCGGTGAACATATTTTTTCGATATCGTTCGGTATTCGTTATCATCATCCGGCAATGGGAACCGTCCGGGAGACCATGTTGACCATTCTCCGCTTCTGTGCAATCCGGTTATACCTCCGCAAGGATATGCGCACCGCGCCGCAAGTTTGCAATTGCCCGCCCTCACCGTTTCGTTTCCCAATGTTATCGTAACGGCGCCGTTATTGATATGGTCGGATATGCACGACTGCTTGCATATCCCGCAACGGTCGCAGTAGTTGTCCTTTTCAGGCAGCGGATCTGTAGGTTCAAGCTCCGCGTCCGTGACAACGGCGCCCAATGAGAACGCCGCTCCGTGCTCCTTCGTTATTAAAAGACCGGACTGACCTATGTGGCCTATGCCGCACGCTCTTGCCATAAGCTTCAGCGATATGGGCGGAACGCGGTCGAATATGCCGTTCTCTGTGTCCGTTCTGAAAGCGAAGTTCGGAGCGACGGGGTACGTTCTGTATCCCAGTGATGTCAGAACGGTCGCGATCTCAAAGGCTATGCCTCCCGCGAACGTGGTCGTTCTCATCTTGTTCGCGTTCAGCGAGAAGTCCTTCTTTCCCAGGTACGGCTCAATAAGTTCCTGATCAAAAGGAACACAGAATATTATCGCCGATCTTGCGCCGGGCAGCACATATCCCATATCCGCTGTGCACGGACCTTTTAATGTTTCCTTGGTCGCTATCCCGGACTTTGATGCGCCGAGGTTCAGAGGCATGCTCAGCGCGAGCTCTTTCGTCAGATGCGTCATAATGTAAGAGAAAAGAACGTGACTAATAAGCGTTGCCGACGTTCCGATAATATGGTCAAAGCCAAGCTTTATTGTATCAGGTCAGCGAAGGCATATCCGGCAATTCATTCGCCGGTCGGTGTCCGCTCTTTCGGAAAGATCGCTGAAACATCAAAGTAACACATTCGTGCTATCTTAGTAACACTAATTTCAAAAACGTAATACTATAAATATCATTAATATATTCAGACCTGTGAGAGGTCACTGAATGGCATTCCATAAAGTTACGCACAACGCCAAACATAATTTTGCGACCGTCCACAACTACGGATGCACGTTCAGATGTCCCATATGTTCATATAAATTGGTAAGTGGCGCTGACGGGACGCCCGGTCTCAGTTATCCGAGGCCGGAACGTTTTCTGACGAACGACGAGATAAAAGATGCTTTGCGCTCGGTATCCCCGGCAAAGGTGTATTTCATGGGCGGTGAGCCGACCGTCTCAAAGGAATTGCCCGAGATCCTGGACTTTGTGAAAAATGAACTGCATGCGAAGACGATGCTCGGCCATACGAACGGCAGTAACCTCGATATTCCTTATCTTGATGCGGCCAACATAGGCATAAAGGCATGGGATGAGGATGTCCATAAATTCATAACGGGCGTTGAAAAGAATGTGATATACAAAAATCTTGAGAGGGCGTTCGGTAACGGCATGGAACTTTCTGTGAACATTATCTACATACCCGGGCTCGTTGACATCGATCAGGTGGAGGCATTAGCGGAATATCTCTCATCTTTCAATAAAATACCGCTGCACATCATGGGCTACATACCCGTTCCGGGACAGCCGTACCGCAGACCGACAATCGATGAGATGGAAGAGGCGCAGAGAATTGCGCAGAAGTATGTTAATGAAGTGAGATATTCCCATTTATCGCCGGAACAGGTCCTGTCGCTTGAACGAAAAGATGACAGGTTCAACGTGAAAGTTATCGCCGGCAGCGGATCGCCGAGAACGCTCACGGCGGACCGCAGAGCGGTCGGCGCCGGCTTCTGACTGAAAGATTTATTAATCGTTGCCGCTGATGCTCGCGCATGGCCGTGCCTGACCAGAAGGATGCGTGGAACAAGCTTTACCGTTCACAGACCCGTCAATGGAAAGGCGCCGTTAAGACAAAGATACCGTTACCGTTCAAAAAAGGCGACAGGGTCATCGATATCGGATGCGGCAACGGAAAGACGTCGGCGGCGCTTATCGAAGAAGGATGCGATGTCATCGGCATAGACATATCGGAAGAGGCGGCGGAAGCATGCCGGACAATCTTCGGCAGCAAAATGAGAATTGAATGCGCATCGGCCGTCTCCCTTCCGTTCGATGACGGTTATGCGGACGGCGTTGTGATGGTGCATGTGCTCGAGCACCTTACCGCAGACGAGATGGAAGCGGCGGTGAAAGAGGTGAGACGCGTCCTGAGACTGAACGGCAAACTGTTCGTACGCGTCTTTCACACTGATGATATGCGCTCCGATAAGGGAGAAAGAACAGATGACCGCACGGTCATCAGAGGGAACGGCATAAGATATCATTATTTTGACGAGACTGAATTAAATGACCTCTTCGGGGGGTTCCGCCGGATATCAACGGAACGCATAGACGAAGCTACAAAATTCAGAGAGAGGCGGTCGCGGATAGAGGCGGTATACGAAAAGATGGGGTAATATTTTATCCCATGAGCGCGGTCGCGTACCTATGAGAATTGCACAGGTCACGGGATTCCTGGGCTCCGGAAAGACGTCGTTCCTGACGAAGCTTGCCGATGAGCTTATTGAACGGGGATACAAGGTAGCGGTGATAGTTAACGACGTGGGTCACATCAACGTCGATCAGAAAGTTATGAGCTCGCACGGTCTCGACGTGAAGGAAGTTTCGGGAGGATGCATATGCTGCGAAGTTCAGGGTACATTCACAACGACGATAATGAACATCCATCTGAGCTACAAGCCTGATATCGTCCTTGTGGAGCCGTCAGGCGTCGCGATACCGTGGGGACTTAAGCAGGCTGTCGCCGAGGCATCAAAGAACAGCGGCCTTGACATAGCGCATTCGCCGATAGTCACGTTCGTTGACTGCGCAACAATAGAGGAACAGATGGCGATCGTCGGCAGGCTCATCGCAACGCAGATACGCGAAGCGGACGCGGTGATGATAAACAAGACCGATATATGTATGGACGAAGAGATAGACAACTGCCTCAGTATCGTCAAAAAAATAGATGCGAATGCGAATATAATGCTGGGCTCCGCAATGACCGGCAAAGGCGTAAAGGAAATGGCCGACCTGATGGTCAATCAGACGTCAAAGAAGTACGACGAGGCGATGGAAGAGGGACGGTTCAAAGAACAGTACGGGGGGCGGCCCAATGAATGATGTTGAGCTTGATATGCACCGTTCGATAGACGAACTCGGAAAATTCTCGGTGACGCTGAAAATAGATACTGAACGCGACATGGCGCCGGACGCTGTCTGCGGCCTTCTGAAAAGGATGATGACGGACGTCACAAAAGCATGCTTTGACAAAGGTGCTGATATGATCGGTCACATAAAAGCGTGCGCGCACAACGGGGATGATGAAAAAAATATATGCACCGCCAACCTGACATCATTCAAGCGTGGCGTAATGACGAACGATATGATGTCGGGAACGCTGTTCAATTCCGGTTATATAATGCTTCATGTGATCGTCCATGGTCTTTGGGATCCGCAGGTCAGGGAGATATCGCTTGCCGCCATAGACGTACTTATGAAGAACGACGGTCTTGAGTACCGTGTCATGAGGGACTTCTTCGAATCCGAGAAACGTGTAAAGGACTGAGCCTCGCCGAAGGATTGAGTTTTTATCTGAGCGCGGTGATGGGGATGCATGAAATGCCCGAAATGTCATCATGACAATCCTGACGATACGATATTCTGCGAAGAATGCGACCACAGGATGGACCAGCCGGTGAGAAGAGAAACCGCGACCATTCCTCCGCTGTATGCGGTGATCATTGCGCTCGTTCTCGGCGTCGTATCGGTAATATGTTATTTCCTTACAGAGGAGATGTGGTACGTCCCCGTATGCGTGGGAGCGATAGGTCTGGTGCTCGGTAGCTATTCGATGACTGTGACCAGAAATACACCTAACATCGATAACAAAAAAGAGCTCATGATCCTTGCCGGCGCCGCCATGGGTGTGTCCGTGATAGGTTTCATGCTGGGCATCACGCTCATTTAATGTTACATCCGGTGAGCGATCATGGCAAAATATCGTGACAAATACATCCTCGAAGGACTCGACGAGATACCTCCGCAGATGCTCAGGGACCTTGATCTTGCGTACGACGTGTGCAAATATCTTCATGACATCTCTCCGTGCGAGATGTGCGGGAAATGCTGCCATCAGCCTAACATAACGGTAAGGGACGGCGAAGTTGAAAGGATAGCTTCGCATCTGGGCATGAGCAGGGACGAATTCATTGACGAGTACCTTTACCGCGTGGATGATCGATGGTTGTTCAGGAAGGACGGAAAATGCAGATTCCTTGGTTACGACGGCAGATGCAGGATATGGACGGGAAGGCCGGAGATATGCCGCGATTTTCCGTACCTTGTGGCGAAGTTCATGAGCCGCGTATATCTTTCAATAGTGAACGGTACCGATATCGATCTGTCGTACATGGAGGATGACTGGCCGTGCACCCCGAAGATCAAGAATTTCGTGGAAGAGCTGATCGCAGAGGCACGTAAAAAGAGAGAGAAGCTCATTCGTTCTCTTTAAAGTGGTCCGTCATTGCTTTATGGTATGCGGCAGGGTTTATTATGTGCCCTGCGCCCGGTACGCGATATGGTCTGCATCCTTTGATAAGAGACGTTATCTCCTCGCCGATCTCCGGCGGGCACATGATGTCGCTCAGCCCGAATATGCAAAGTGTCGGAACGGAAATTCCGAATATGCGCTTTCTGCTGTCGTACGCGTCCACCGAGTCCATCTGATCACTTATACCGTCTATCGTCGCCGCGAACGGACGTTTGCTGACGGCAGCGCCCTTCTGCTCCCTTCTCAGGAATATCGGCTCGGAAAGGCACATGACCTGCAGGAGCATCGCGAACGTCTCCATGTCAGCGCCTTCGTTCACCGCTTTTATTGCGGCCCGCATTGCAAAGCTCGAACGTGCCGGTCGTCTCATGTACGCGGAAATTAACGTTAACGAGATCACACGCTCAGGATGCCTTAACGAAAGCTCCTGGGCCATGCAGCCGCCCATTGACCATCCGACTATGTGCGCCCTGAAAACCGATAAATGGTCCATCAGAGCGAGAACATCATCGGTAAGGTCGAAGGCGGTGAACTTTCCGTTATATTTCGTTTTCCCTACGCCGCGATTGTCCAGCATTATGACCTTATAGTTATTGAGGTACGGAAGAAGCGCATCCCAAAATGGCATGTCACTTCCGAATCCGGTGATGAGCACCACCGGAATTCCTTCACCTTTCACCTCGTAATTGATCCTCTGTCCGTTTATGTCAGCTATTGGCATTCAGCGGACTGATAATACAACATATAGAAAAAGTTAATGCAAAAAAACCGGAGCGCGGACTTCCGTCGCGGCAGCGCGTTTCACATCCGCACACATCTTATCGCTGTTCATATCCGTTCGGCAGCAAGAATCATCTATATACCTTGGCTCATATCCGCATATGAGGATATCATTATGTCCGCAACAGATAAGCTGGGTAAAAGAGTTCGTATGTACAGAGAGAAATTAGGCCTGACAGCGGAGGAGCTGTCAACGAATTCCGGTCTCAGTTTGCGTCTTATCAATGATATCGAGGACGGTAAGACATATCCGCCGATCGGTTCCATCATAAAACTGTCAAGGGCGCTGGGCCAGCGGGTAGGAACATTCATGGACGACCAGTTCGAAAAGGACCCGCTGATAATAAGAACGGACGGAAGAGAAGAGGAAACGTCATCGCACAGGGGCGCCGACGGTCATTACCATTACTATCCGCTGGGAAAGGGAAAGACGGACAGGCACATGGAGCCGCTGTACATCAGGATCGAAGCGGATGAGAAGGAGGAACTGTCATCGCACGAAGGCGAGGAGTTCATACTGGTGATGTCGGGCGAGATAAAACTGATCTACGGCAAAGAGGTGCACATACTGAAAAAGGGGGACAGCGTCTATTACAATTCGCTGGTGCCGCATCACCTCGGTTCTTCGAAAGAGCACGCTGAGATATTAGCGGTGATATACGCGCCGGTGTGATCCAATGAAGCGAAAAGAGATCATGACCGATGAGACACTCGGTCAGCTTCTGGAGAAGCGCGCGGCCGAATATCCTGATGTTGACGCGGTCGTTTACGTTGACCGCGATTACAGGATGACCTGGAAAGAGTTCAATGAATCCGTTGACGTCATAGCGAAAGGACTTATGGCGTTGGGCGTCAAAAAGGGCGACAAACTTGCTATATGGGCGACGAACGTTCCTCACTGGGTGTCAGTGCAGTTCGCCACCGCAAAGATCGGTGCCATACTGCTGACAATAAACACAAATTACAGATCGTCCGAGATAGATTACATATTACGGCAGTCGGAGACCGAGCACCTGATGATGATAGACGGTTACCGCGATACCGATTACGTGGGAACGATATACGAGCTGATACCTGAACTGAAAGAACAACCGAGGGAGAAGTTCCATTCGGAAAAATATCCGCACCTGAGGAATGTGATATTCCTCGGTCCGGAGAAACACCGCGGAATGTACTCGATGACCGAGATAATGTCACTTTCCTGTCAGGTGTCCGATGAAGAGTTCGAAGAGAGAAAGAACAGTCTGAGCTGTCATGATGTTGTCAATATGCAATATACGTCGGGAACGACAGGCTTTCCGAAAGGAGTGATGTTAACGCACTCCAACATAGGGAACGACGGTTTCTGGATAGGCGAGAACATGAACTATTCAGAAAAGGATCGTATATGCCTTCCCGTTCCGCTGTTCCATTGTTTCGGATGCGTTCTCGGAGTGATGGCGTCGGTGAACCACGGGTCGACGATGGTGATACTTGAGCAGTATGATCCTGTGGTCGCAATGACGGCGATCGAACAGGAACGGTGCACCGCCGTCTACGGCGTCCCGACGATGTTCATCGGCATACTTGAGCACAAACTATTCAGCAAATTCGATTTCAGTACGCTGAGGACGGGAATAATGGCAGGCTCTCCGTGTCCGATAAAAACGATGAACGACGTCGTTGAGAAAATGAACGCGAAGGAGATGACAATAGTCTACGGCCTTACGGAATCGTCGCCGGGGATGACGCAGACGAGATACGACGAACCGAGCATCGAACGCAAGTGCTCGACGGTCGGTCCGGCGTTACAGGGTGTCGAGGTGGAGATAATCGATCCTGAGACGCATCAGATATGCCCGCCGGGCGTTCCCGGAGAATTCTGCTGCCGCGGATATATCGTCATGAAAGGGTATTACAACATGCCCGACGAGACGAAGAGGGCGATCGACAAGGACGGCTGGTTACATTCAGGCGATATCGGAATAAAGGACGAGAGCGGTTATTTCTCCGTGACAGGGAGAATAAAAGATATGATAATACGCGGAGGCGAGAATATCTACCCGAAGGAAGTGGAGGATTTCCTTTACAACATGCCGGGAATACGTGATGTGCAAGTCGTAGGCGTTCCCAGCAAAAAATACGGCGAACAGCCGGGGGCGTTCATCATCCTCAAAGAAGGGGTGTCAATGATGCCCACGGACGTGCAGAACTTCTGCAAGGGAAAGATAGCGTGGTATAAGACACCGAAATACGTCACATTCGTGAAAGATTTCCCGATGACCGCCAGCGGCAAGATAATGAAATTCAAACTGAGAGAGATGTCGGCCGAACTGTGGCCGGACGCGTAGGTGATAAAAATGAAAGTAGTGGCATTCAACGGAAGCCCGAGAACGGACGGGAACACGGCTCACATGCTGAGGCTCGTTCTCTCCGATCTGCGGAAGGACGGTTTTGAGACGGAATTCGTACAGGTAGGCGGCGAACTGATACACGGCTGCAAGGCATGCGGCGCGTGCAGGACGAACAAAGATATGAGGTGTGTCGTCACATCCGACAAAATGAACGAATGGACATCCAAGATGGCGGATGCCGACTGCATTCTGATAGGATCGCCGACATACATCGCCGGTCTTACGCCGGAAACGAAGGCGCTCATAGACAGGTGCGGTTACGTGAGCAGGTCGAACGGCAACTTCCTTAAGAGGAAGATAGGCGCGGCGGTCGTCGCCGCGAGACGCGCCGGGGCGGTGAGCGTATTCGATACAATAAATCATTTCTTTACGATATCCGAAATGATCGTTCCCGGTTCGTCGTACTGGAATCTGACGTTATCAATGAACCCGGGCGATTTTGAAAAGGATGCGGAAGCGAACGCGACGATGCATACGCTCGCCGAGAACATATCATGGCTGATGAAGAAACTGGGATGATCGTGTGACCGCGCAGAAGAAAAAGATATTGTTCGTGGTGATGGACGGCCTCGGCGACCGCGGGTGCAGAGAGCTTGACGGACTGACGCCGTTGCAGGCGACGCCGACGCCGAACCTCGACTGGTTCGTTGCCAACGGCATCTCCGGAATAATGGATGTCGTCGCTCCGGGCGTAGGGCCCGGGAGCGACACGGCGCATTTGTCATTGCTGGGCTATGATCCGTATGAGGTGTACACAGGCCGCGGGCCTTTCGAAGCGGCCGGCATCGGCCTCATCGGAAAGAAGGGCGATGTCGCGTTCAGATGCAACTTCTCCACAGTCAATGAAAAATATGAAATAACCGACAGGCGCGCCGGACGGATAAAGGCGCCGGAGACGACAGCGTTGGTAAAACAACTGAACGGCATCGTGATCGACGGTATCACGATATTAGTGAAAGAAGGAACGGAGCACAGGGCCGCGTTACTTCTCAGAGGATCAGGACTCGATCCGAATGTCACGGACGCCGATCCTCATGATGTCGGTCCCGTGGGCATATCAAAAGGAAGGACAAAGAAAGCGGAATTCACGGCATCCGTTGTCAACAAATTCGTAAGGATGTCGTACGAATTGATGAAAGAACATCCCGTTAACGTGAAACGGAGGGCCGAAGGCCTTCCGGAGGCTAATATACTATTACCGAGGGGCGCCGGTTCGTTCCCCGATATAATGAAATTCAGCGAGAAGAATAATATGACGGGGGCGTGCGTGGCGGGCGTCGGCATGATAAAAGGGATATGCGGGATATGCGGACTCGACGTGATCGACGTTCCGAAGGAATGCACGGGCGGTCTCGATACGGATATGATAAAAAAGGCCGATACCGCAATGAACGCACTGAAAAAGTATGATTTCGTGCTGATGAATGTCAAAGCTCCGGATGTATGCGGGCACGACAGCCGCGCGAAGGACAAATGCTCCGTCGTCGCGAGACTTGACGAGATGGCCGGCCACCTGAGGAAAAAGATTGACGATATTGTGATAGTATTCACCGCCGACCACTGCACCCCCGTTGAGACGGGCGACCATACGGGAGATCCCGTTCCCGTCGCTATATATTCGGCAACGGCCGCGAAGGACGAGAGAACAAAGTTCAGCGAGTCCGGGTGCGCCGGCGGCGCCGTCGGACGCATCCGCGGTAAGGACCTTCTGCCGATATGCATGAGCCTTGCCAACCGTTCTGAGAAGTTCGGCGCATGATCAGTATATTGATAACGTCGCTCTCATCGATTTGCCGCTGATTATCGTCATCTCCGACGAGTACCGGGAATCAAGCTTCCCGCCTTCCTTGCCTATTGTCATCACGCGGCCGTCATATTCGAACACGAACAGATAACAATACATAGGGGGTATCATCTTTTCCAATACGTTAGCGGCGTACGCCTTTACTGTGCCCTGATCGGACGCCATGTGCGCCGCGATGAGGTCGCACATCATTATGCATTGTGTATCGCTTCCTTCGAAGACATCGTTCGTCCTGAGCTCTATGGCAAAGAACGCATCGTAGTACGTTTTCGCTTTCGTTTCGCTCTCATGTGACGCGTTGAGATAAACGAACATACCTCCTGCCACGATACCGATCACCGTTATGAATATGAACGCGTCGATGACCGCGGCCATTGCCTTCCTGCTGCGTATCATGACCACACCGCCATCGCGTAGTTCACGGGTACCGAGCGGCCGTTGTCCGCTGCGATTATTATCGTGCCTGTCCTTGACCGTATCACGTCAGAATCCTGGTGGCCCGCGTTCAGCGTCACCGCGGAACATATCGTACCGTCGTCCGCCGTCAGCGTGACCCTCATCCCCGTGTACCCGTAACGCTCGATCGCCGTGTTCATCTTATCTTCGATGTCCGCCTCGATATCTCCGTTGGCAATTCGTACATCATCAAGAATGTAAAGCGGCAGCTCATTCTCTTTTTCTTCGGTATCGTGGGAGACGGAGAATGCAAGGAACGACAGGAAAGCTGTCAGCGATATCACGACGACCGCCACCGCGACCATCGATTCCATGAACCCGCCCTCTCCTTTGCTGTTGATCTTCATGATACTTTGACGCGGTCATTGTTCTTAAAGAAAGTCAGTACAGTTAGTCTAACTCTCATACTCCGCGAAGATAATGGCCTTTCGTGAAGCTTCCGCACATATCCTCGATCTCCTTCTTTTTTCCCGTGTCCCTTTCGGAAAATACCTTTGCCGCCTTTGACGCAAGGGCCGCCGGTCTTTTGCGGAGGTCGATACCAAAGGAATCGATGCCCATTGATGATATCTCATCCAGATGGTCCAGTAACAGAAGATCGGCCGAGTTGAGTATGTGCGAAAATCCTCTGTCATCCCTGTAAACGGGAAATTCGTAACCGCGCTCATCAGTGAGCACTGTGCTCATCATCTCCGGATCTCTTGTCACCATGAGCTCAATGCGGCCGAAGACCATCTGCTCAAGACGTCCGGAATAACGGTCGCAGATCATTTTTATCTCTTTTTTCGAGAGCTCGGCGGACAGCGTCACCTGATCGAGAACGTTCGGGAACATTGAGTTGAACATGTTCATATGATAGCTTCCGTAACGCGCGTGACCGTCCGCCGCCAGCGCCTGACCGGGATTGTGGACCATCACGGCGCCTTCGCGCATTTCGTCGGCGGGCGAGAATCTCGGCAATATTGTTACGAATTCAATATCATCGCACATATCCTTCGCTGCGTCCGTCTCCGCATTCATATCAAAATATACGCGGTCCGCGTACGGTATCACTTCTTTGAGCACTTTCAGTGACGACACGTAGAATGACAGTTCCGTTCTTCTTTTCCCGCGTATGGCGATCTTCGGCTCGAATACCGACGGCCTGATACTTTTCGTTCCCCTGAGCTCGGGAACGTCACGGAATATGTTCTTGACCGCGTCTATCCTTTGATCGTAAGTTCTGTATATATCATAGATGCCGTCGGAGATAGGGAACGGAACGGTCACCGTTCCCTTGCCGGTGACCCTGAGGCCGCCCATCTTATCGTTCCCTCTGAATATCGACAGCCCGTCCCTTATCCCGATATCGGTGCCGCGGATATCGAATCTTCTGTCCTTTATCTGCACGGAGGAGATGAATTGACCTCTGTTGTCAGGATATCTGGACTGCACGACATTCGTCACACCTCCCATGTACCCGGTGCCGTAGCCGCGGTTGAATATCGTCATAAGAAGATGCTTCGTCATTTCAAGCTCTTCGGTCATCTCATTGTTCAGGGTCATGGAATAGACCTTAGATGTGAGATACGTGTGCGCGGCACTTCTCATCCTTCCCTCTATCTTCACCGCCGATATCCCCATTTTTTCCAATGCGTGAAGATGATCGACGCAGTAAAGGTCGGCGGTGCTCATCAGATATCCTTCTCTTCCGTTCGATGCGTACCTTTTTCTGCACGGCTGTGCGCATTCGCCCCTGTTGCCGCTCCTCCCGCCGGCGATGCTTGAGAAAAGGCAGCCGCCTGACATGCAGTAGCACAATGCGCCCTGTACGAAGGCCTCCGTCTCAATAGGAGATCCTTCAATAACATAACGTATCTCGTCCGCTGTGAGCTCTCTTGCGAGTATCGCTCTGTCAATACCGTTATCGCTGCACCACTCCAATCCTTTCCTGGAATGGATGCCCATCTGCGTCGACGCGTGCTTTTTTATGTCCACGCGGCCGATAGCCCTCAGCAATCCTGTGTCCTGGACTATCACCGCGTCCGCGTCAATGTCCTTAAGGAACTTCACGAACGATATCGCATCGGCCATCTCGTCGTTCTTTATCAGTGTGTTCACCGTCACGTAAACTTTTACGTTATTATCATGCGCATAAGCGACCGCGCCCTCCAGCTGCCCGCTGTCAAAGTTATCGGAGAACTTCCTTGCGCCGAATCTCTTACCTCCGAGGTAAACGGAATCCGCTCCGCCTTTGACCGCGGCGGCAAGCGCTTCGGGGGAGCCGACTGGCGCCAATATCTCCATGACATTCCGTAGAGCGAGCCCATAGATATTGGTTGTGAAGACTAACTGTAATACCCTTCATTATAAACATTCCCGGTGATTGAATTTCCATGAGCATATTTACGTTCATGGAAAAGAGAAAAGAAACGAAGGGGCCTGAGATGAGATACGATGAGGGCATGCTCTTCGTGGATTGCAGACCGTGCGGCGGAGCATCGTCGCTCGGAGATGCGGATTGTGTGAAATGCGTTTCGAAGGGGATCGCCCGTCACGGTCCTCCGGGGCGCCTGCTGATGCGGAAGGAGAGCGACGTGGAATATTCTGACGCAGTGATATCAGTTCTGAGCGATATATCAAAAGTGTTCTCGCTGATGGACACCGCATCCTCCGAAAAGACGGCGGCAAGATGCAAAGGATGCCCGTGCTCCCTGCAGAAGAACGCGAAGGACATCTGGGACTCGTTCCCGGAGCCGCGCTTCGACATCATGAGGCTGGAGACCGAGCGCTCCGACCCCGGAAAAGAGGGATGCGAGGAATGTATGTGGAGGACGATCGGCTTCATCGACCGCGCCGAGGTCATGATCACAGATATCAGAAGAAAATGCGCCAAGACGGCGTTCCGTCTCACGGAGGTATGATATGGCCCCCGTGATAGAACCGGAAAATGCGATGACGGCGGTCTCGGCGACGGCGGCGGAGCACAATATCAGGATACGCGACATACCGGGCATCCTGAGAAGCCTTGAGAGAACGGCGGCGAACAACAAACGCTCGAAGCCCGTCTATTCCGACTGCTGGATGATCGATACGGAAGATATTGACGTAATTGAGAGATATGACATACCTTTCGGGAAGGTCACCATAGGCAATGCGCCCGACGGGCAGGCGGAGTATTTTCTGCGGCCTTCGGAGTACAGGTTCGGCGATAATGTCAATTCAGTGATAAATTCAGTGATCGACGAGATAAGAGGATCATTCCCGTCATCCCTTAACATAACGTCGGGGAACATCGCGTCCGTCTCGAAGAACATGCTCATGAGACATGCGGACAGGCTCTCCGCGAATGCGTCGGACATTGAGGAGATCGTGTCCGTCGTACGGCGTTACACGATGGGCCTGGGGATATTCGAGATATTGCTCGGCGATCCCAGACTTGAGGACATTTACATTGACGCGCCGTGCGAGAGGAACCGCATACATGTGACGCTTAACGGCATCGCCGGGTTCAATTCGCACATAAGGTGCAGAACGAACCTAATAGTTGACAGAAGGGAGGTCCGCAATCTCATATCGGTGCTCAAAAGGGACAGCGGGCTGCCGTTCTGCGAATCGTCGCCTGTTCTCGAAACCGATATGCACGGATATGACGCCAGAGCAACCGTTATCGGCTACCCGATGAGCCCGAACGGCGACGCCGTGGCGATAAGAAAACATTCCAGGAGCCCGTGGACGCTTACGAAACTGATAGGCAACGGGACGATGGACCCGGTATCTGCCGGATTGCTGTCATATCTCGTGAACTCGAGATGCACGTTCCTCATATGCGGCGCGAGAGGCGCCGGCAAGAGCTCGCTGATGTCGGCGCTGCTCTTTGAGTTCCCTCTTTCCCAGAGGATACTCACCATCGAGGACACGTCAGAACTTCCGACGGACAAGATGCGCGGAATGGGATATAAAGTTCAATCCATGCTCATAGACGACAGGATGGGCGACGACACTCAGAAGCGCGCCGAAGAGGCGCTGCGCGTTTCCCTGAGGCTCGGCGAGTCGGCGATAATACTCGGCGAGGTGAGAGGCGAGGAAGCGAGAACGCTTTACCAGAGCATGCGTACGGGACGGGCCGGAAGCTCGATCATGGGGACGATACACGGCGATTCCGCGCGTTCCGTCTACGAGCGTGTGGTGCACGACATGAAGATATCGCCCGATGCGTTCTCGGCGACCGACATAGTCGTGACGATGGGAACGAAAAGACCGAAGGGAAGCATGCGCCAGTACCGCCGTCTGAACGAGATCGCGTTAACGTCGGACAGGCACGGCGACTTCGTCCAGATGCCGGCGGACGGTATTCTCAGCGACGCTGTCCTTGAAACGCCGATGTTCCGCAGGATACTGTCATCGTCGTCGTGCACGAAGGACGAGATAGCTGATGAGATATTCGTCAGAGGGGAGATGCGCAGATTCCTTACAGAGATGGCGTCGGAACATTCCGACACGTTCTGCGGCCCGGAATGGATATGCTTCGCCAACGAGCACTTATCGAAGGCGCTGGCGGACGGTACTTTCGACAGGTCAGGTACCATAGATGATTTCAAAAAATGGTTCGGTAGATACAATGGACTGTACTGAGAAGAAAGTCAACAAAATAAATGTGGTCATAACGAAGAAGGAGCTGCCGCTGATCGCCCTGTGCGCCTCCGCCGTCGTGTTTCTTTCAATGACCATGCTTTACGGGATAATGTATACGATAAATATCATTCCGATACTCTTCGCGGTGCCCGCTTTCGTCTTCGTCGCCGTGAAAGAGAAAAGGACGGGCCCGAGACCGGAAATAATAATGAACGAGGCCCCGACGGCGATAGGCATGATGAGGCTGATGATCGACCGCGGGCGCTCTCTCGATTCCGTTGTCAGGGAGGTGGCGGCGAACGGCCCGAAGAACATCGCGAAGATGTTCTCAAAAGTGGTATGGGACGTTGATGTGAAGATCGTGCCGGACATGCGCGGATCCCTGAGCGCAGCGGTCGCGGCGCTTCCCGATGCTCTCGCCGCGTTCAAAAGGAGCATGTACCTCATCGTTTCCGCTTCGGACTCGAAGGACGCGCAGGAAAGGATGAGGATAACGAAGGATGCGAACGATACGATGCTCGAGGGCCTCAGGGAAACGGGCGAGTCATACAGCTCGAAGCTGAGCGCCCCGTGCATGGTAATATTCGGACTGGGCGTCATGGTGCCGATGATACTGGTATCGATACTTCCCATGCTGAGTGTGGGCGGCCAGTTCTCGTCCGCCGCGCTTGATCCGATGGCCATTGCGGCGGTCACGCTTATTATAATACCCGCTGTCGTCGCAGCCGTTATAATGACCATCGCCAACGGCAACCCGTTCTACGTCAGGTCGGACGAAAAACTGAACATCGTGATGTTAATGCCTGCGGCGGTATGCGTACCGGCGCTCGCTTTGCTGTATGTGAGCACACATGACCTTACCGTATCGATCGCCGCCTCGGCGATCATCGCGGGCATTCTGCTTTTTGTGCTTCTTTACCCGGAGATGAGGGCGGAGCGCAGAAAAATAAAGACAGAATCGATGATGGGTGATGCGCTGTTCGATCTCGGCAACAGGCTGCTGTCGGGCGAGAACTTTGAGACGGCGTTGATATCTTCATTCAGAGAAAGGAATGACTGCAAGGACCTTGCATCATCGCTGGAATGGCGCATAACGGTATCCCGCGGGGATACCGGCGGGGCGATACGCAAAGCGATGATCGTCTACTCTGAAAAGATGGCAGGCATGTATCGTGATGTTCACACGGCATCGCTGAAGGACATGAGGGACGCCGGCAGGCTCGCGGTGAGCATGGGGCACCAGCTTCAGGACCAGAACGCGGCCGTCAGCGGCATAAGGAACAAGCTGAGGAGCATGCTTGACATGATGACGGGGACGTCAGCAGTGTTCGCGCCGCTGATACTCGGGATAAGCGTATCAATGCTGGCACCGCTCATGGGGCTGGCCGGCGGTTCGGAGATGTCGCTGACGTCCCCCATACTGATGACGTATCTCATAGAACTGGCGGCACTCATCTCAGTGCTGACAACGCAGCTGAGATGCAGGGGCGGCCTTATGACAACGTTATACACATTCAGTATGATGATGCCCGCTGCGCTGACCGTGTTCCTGATATCGTCGGGGATATCGATATGACGCGGCACCGCTACGATATCGTGAAGGCGCCTGCCGGCGCCCGTCCCGCCGGCATGGGTCAGCGGATCATACCTCAAAGTCCTGCGAGGAGAAGTTCGAATAATAACGTCCGGAAGATGCGGTGAATCTCAGTACGCAGTAATCGGGGTCGGTGACCCCTCCTTTGTAGTACATCGTGTCGCCCTCCTTCCATATCCTCTCCTTTGACGCGGGATCGGTAAGAACCTCCATAGTGCCGCGGAGCATTACGCCGCGGAAGAATCTCCCGTCAAAGAAGTATATGCACGCCTTCGGATCGTTCATATATTGTTTCGTTCTCATTGATGACGTGTTCGTGGTGAACCAGAATGTTCTTATGCCTTCCCTTTCCCTCGGCGCCAGCATCGCCTTGATGTTCGGATTTCCGTCATCGTCCACGGAGCCGATGAAGGATACGCTCTGCTTGTCGATCATGCCGCCGATTGTGCTCTCTGCGTTCTTCATGACGATGTCAACGCAGCATACGGTTATACGTCTTGCCGTTCATCATCCCTCCGGGCATTAAGAAAAGCTTTTAAATAATGCAAGTATAAGGACGTTAAGAGAGCGGGAAGAAGTTCTCCTTTTCAGTAAGATTCGTTTTGGAGCGGATTTGAAATGACTGTTGAAACTTTGAACACAGGTACGACCACGGTGGGAATAAAGACGAAGGACGGCGTTATACTGGCGTCCGAGAGAAGAGCTACCATGGGCAACATAATAGCGCACACCCATGTGCAGAAGGTGTTCGCGATATCGGACAACATAGGAATGACAATTGCGGGGCTCGTAGGCGACGCCCAGCTGATGGTCAGGTTCCTGCAGAGCGAGGTCGCGTTATATTCAATGAAGAGAGGGGCGCCCATGTCCGTGGGCGCCGCCGCGACGCTGGTCGCCAACGTCATACGTCAGGGATTCTATCTCGGACTTATCGTGGGGGGCCATGATTCCAAGGGAGGCCACATATTCAGCATAGACGGCGCCGGCGGATGCATAGAAGACAATTACGTCTCCGTCGGTTCCGGATCGTTATTCGCGCTGGGCGTCCTCGAAGGAAAGTACTCCGAGGGGATGACCGAGGACGAGGGCGTCGATCTTGCGATATCCGCGCTGAACTCCGCCATAAGGAGGGACTCGGCAAGCGGTGACGGCATGCTGATATCGATCATAAACAAAAAGGGCACGAAGGAGATGCCCGAGGAAACGATAAGGGCCCGCGCGGCCGAGCTGGGGTTCAGATACCCCAACTGATCATCTTATCCGCAGTGGTCACATGAACGCCGACAGATTATTCGATAACATAAGGGAAGAGGTCCGCAGGATAATACCCGCTGACCATACGGTATCGTCGATAGAGTTCGAGGGGCCGCTCGTTGTCATTTATACGAAAGAATTTGAAAAATTCTCGTCCAACGCGAACATAGTCAAAATGCTGGCGCAGGGGCTCAGAAAAAGAGTTGCCATAAGGCCGGACCCGTCCATGCTCGCCGATTCCAATGAGGTAGAAGAGAAGATAAGGAAGATGGTCCCGGAGGAAGCGGAGATATCCGACATCTTTTTTGAGTTCGAGACCGGCGAGGCAACGATAGAGGCGTTATCGCCGGGCGTCGTAATAGGAAGGCAGGGCTCACTGCTGAACGATCTGAAAAAAGAGACCGGATGGAATGTCAAAGTGGTCAGAGCACCGCCGATACCTTCGAAAACGGTGTCGGACGTGAGAGGATATCTACGTCTGAACAGAGATGACCGCAGCGACATGCTGAAGCGCGTCGGCAGGAAGATCGCGCGCCCGGTGATCGACACCGACCAATGGGTGAGGATGACCGCGCTCGGAGGCTTCAGGCAGGTGGGCAGGAGCGCAACGTTACTGCAAACGAGAGGAAGCAGGGTGCTCATCGACTGTGGCATCGACCCAAGCAGCGATTCGGTGCCGTACTTCAGCGTTCCCGAGATACAGCCGCTCAAGGATCTTGACGCTGTCGTGATAACTCATGCGCACATGGACCACTGCGGCATCCTTCCGGTACTTTTCAAGTACGGGTATGAGGGGCCCGTTTACTGCACCGCGCCCACCCGTGACCTCATGGCGATGCTTCAGCTCGATTACATCAAGCTGGCGTTCGGCGAAGCCAAGAAGGCACCATATGAGGCGTCGCATGTGCGCCAGGAGATACTGCACACGATACCGCTGAGATATAATGAGACGACGGACATCGCGCCTGACGTCAGATTAACGTTCCAGAACGCCGGCCATATACTCGGATCGGCGATAGCGCACTTCCATATTGGCGACGGATTGCATAACGTGGCGTTCACCGGCGATACGAAGTACGAGCGCTCGTGGCTGTTCAACGCGGCGAACAACAGATTCCCCAGACTGGAGACGCTGGTCATCGAATCAACTTACGGAGGGCACAGCGACATACAGCCGAGCAGGATGGACGCCGCCAACGAGCTGACGAAGATACTGGCGCAGGCGGCGGAGAATAACGGTAAAACATTGATACCCGTGTTCGCCGTCGGACGTTCGCAGGAAGTTATGCTGGTCATCGAAGAAATGATGAGAACGAACCGCATGCCCACCGTTCCCGTATACCTTGACGGGATGATATGGGAGGCGACGGCGATACACACCGCCTATCCGGAATATCTGAACAGCCAGCTCAGGACGCAGATATTCCAGCAGAATGAAAATCCTTTTCTATCGCCGGTGTTCAGACGCGTCGAGACGGCGGCGATGAGAGAGGAGATCTGTCATTCGCCCGATCCGTGCATAGTTCTGGCGACAAGCGGCATGATGTCCGGCGGGCCTGTGATGGAATATTTCAAGGAATGGTGCGATGACGCCAATAATTGGCTGATATTCGTCGGGTATCAATCGGAAGGAAGCGTCGGCCGCACGATACAGAAAGGGCGCACTGATATAACACTTCATGAGCGCGGCAACCCTATCACGCTGGACGTGAAGATAAACCGCGAGACGGTTGACGGCTTCTCTGGACATTCGGACCGCAAGCAGATGATGAACTACATCGCGTCGCTCGATCCGAAGCCCGATAAGATAATAATAGGCCACGGCGAGGACCGCAAGTGCACCGATCTTGCGTCATCGATATACAAGCGTTTCAACATCGAGACGAAAGCGCCGCTGAATCTTGAAACGATAAGGCTGAAATAAAAAAAGATGATAAAAAGGTGCTTACGCACCTCAATAGTTTTCCGCTCTCAGCTCGAAGTACGCCTGCGCGTGCGAGCATACCGGGCATTTCTCGGGCGCCATCTTTCCGATGTGAATATGACCGCAGTTGCGGCATTTCCATACCACGGTGTCGCCCTTCTTGTACACTGCGCCGGATTCCAGATTTTTCAGAAGCTTCAGGAATCTGGCCTCATGTACTTTTTCAACTTCCGCCACGCCTTCGAGGAGCTGCGCAATATCGTCAAATCCCTCCTCTTTCGCGACCTTTGCGAAATCGGCGTACATTACCGTCCACTCGTAGTTCTCCCCGCCCGCGGCGTCCTTAAGGTTCTCCGCCGTTTTCGGGACACTTCCGCCGTGCAGAAGCTTGAACCACATCTTTGCATGCTCTTTCTCATTTTCTGCGCTCTCAAGGAAAATATCAGCGATCTGCTCGAATCCTTCCTTCTTCGCCTGCGACGCATAATACGTGTATTTGTTCCTTGCCTGGCTCTCCCCTGCGAAAGCTGTTGCAAGATTGGCTTCCGTCTTTGATCCTTTAAGGTCCATTCTTATCACCGATTATAATGAAACGTGCACAGGTATAATTGCTTTTCTGAATATAATTAGTATACTCACTTTATTTCCTTCGGCCGAACAGTCCTTTTCGTTCAGTGCCGTCCCTGAATTTCTTTTTGATGAGGCGTTCCAATGCCGTTCCCGCTTCTTTGTTCTTCGGATCTATGCGCACCGCTTCCTCAAGATGCCGTTTTGCGGAAACGAAATCTTTGATCTCCTTCACTAAAAGTATAGCGTAATTGTAATGTATGTCCGACCTTTCGGGATCGGCAGCGAGTGCTTTCTCATACATTTCGGCGGAACCTTTGAAATCGAGCATCTGATTCTTTAAGAAGATGGCGTAACTGTTCATCAGATCGGCGTCGTTCGGGCAACGCATCACCAATTCCGCGTAATGCCCGTTCGCCTCCTTTCTGTTCTTTGGCTCCACTTTAAGGATCGTCACCAGCGCCCTTCTCGCGTCAAGGTCATCCGGATCGATATCAAGAATTATATCAAGCTGCATCAGCGCCCCTCTCCTGTCCTTGATGTCGTTGGACAGTATCTGGGCAAGAACCATCCTTACTTTGTTGTTGTGCGGATCCGTTCTTAAGTATGCTTCAAGAGTTACCTCGGCGCCTTCCGGATTGCCGCTGCGCGCCTGATTCTTTGCTTTCGTGATCGCTTCGTACGCCGGGTCGGGCATGCAGGGCGATCGCATTCATGACATAATATTTTATTCGGTGTCCGCGTCCGGCGCCTTTTCGGCGGCGATCGTCATTTTTGCTTCGTTGAAATCGTGGATTATGCCCTTCTTGAACCCTCTGTGGTAATAGTTCGCGTATATGAACGCGTACAGCAGCGAAAGGAACGCCGTTATCAGAACGTAGCCCGCGTATGTGTACGACGTTCTGACGATATCATAGCCCATGTACAGCGATATTGCAAGAAGCGAAAGGAACACCACCACCGTGAAAAAGCCCTGGTACAGGCGCTTTCTCATCCCCTTCCATAAATAGTAATCCCTTGCCTGGCTTTTGATCTTGGCGCCGGTGTCCTTCGTGATGAACCACGGTATGACAAGAACAGGCATGAAGAAGGTCAGTATCATTGTTATCAGGACCGCCTCGCCTATGGTCAGGGCGCTCTGGAATATCGGATTGAGAAAAATGTACGAGCTTATCGAAAGACCTAACGCAAATATACTGAACGCCAGGGAGAACATTATCCTCCTCGGGAACCTTCCGTGGCTCTGCACCGGCTCCAGTTCGATGCGCTGAACATCGATTATGTCCGGCACGTCGTACACCCATCTGCTTATCTTGTTCCTTCTTGTATCCGTATCATCATTCTTTATCTTCTCAAGGCTGAGATATATCCTCGCGGTGTACCTTCTGAAATATGCGACCACCGTGGATATGACACCGTGCGACGTGAACATCATCAGTATCGTTAACGAGTAGATGGAAAGAAGAACGGCGACCTCCTTCGCCGCCCACGATCCTGTGAGATCGGTCAGAAAATCAATGGTCTCCGGCATTATGTACGACGTTGCGAAGATTATCCCCAGCGAAATTATCAGCGGCACCGCCGAAAGGATCAATGCGGTGGTGCTCTCCTGAAGCGCGCCCTTATCTCGGTGTACGAACGAGTATACGCCGAGACCCGCGAAACCCACTACGAAAGGAGAGCAGAACCGCAAAAGAAGGGAGCCCATCTCGCCTTTGGCCGCCATGAACGCAAGCACAAGACCCGCCAGCGCTGATGCCAATGCTATGTACGGCACCGCCTTTATTATGGCGCGGTCCTTCCGCAGGCTTCCGTCCATGTCGTAATCATTGTCTATGGAGATCACCGAGCATAGGTTCGATGCAGATAAAGTAATTAAAATATAGCCTTCGGCAGGGGAGAAGTTTATCTATCATCCGCAAGATTGTGTTCCGATGTCTCAGGATACCGGATTGAGGAACAGGGGCCGTGAGCGCAGCGACGCCGATGACCGGCGCAAAGCTGCGGAAGACCTGACCGGAACTAAATTGGAAGAGATCTCGAAATATTCCTTCGATCCGAAAGCGGCGGAGAAGAACATCGAGAACATGATCGGTGCGGTCCAGGTACCGCTGGGATTCGCCGGCCCTGTCAGAATAAACGGGGAGCACGCGAAAGGTGAATTTCTGGTGCCTTTGGCGACCACCGAGGGCGCTCTCGTAGCATCCGTTTCCAGAGGGATGTCTGCGATAACGTCATCCGGCGGCGCCCGCGTGATGATATTCGGGGACGCAATGACACGCGCGCCGGTGTTCCGCGTGAACGGTATAGATCATGCGGCCGAGGTCATCGAATGGATCTCGAAGAACAGGAAGAAAATGGACGGCGAGGTGAAAGGGACGACCTCCCACGGCAAACTGATATCAGCGGAAACATTCCCCAACGGAAGGAGCCTTTTTGTGAGGTTCGCGTACGATACCGGGGACGCCATGGGCATGAATATGGCGACGATAGCAACGGAAGCGGTCTGCAGACTTATCGAAAAGGAGACAGGCGCATCGCTGGTCTCCGTCTCGGGCAACATGTGCACCGACAAGAAACCGGCATGGATCAACGCCATCGAAGGCCGCGGAAAGACCGTTCTCGCGGAAGTTACGGTGCCTTCGGATATTATCGAAAAGAAGCTTCACGCTTCCGTTGCGTCCGTGATCGAAACGAATATTCGCAAGAACCTTATCGGAAGTTCGATGGCCGGTTCGCTCGGGCATAATGCGCACGCGGCGAACATGGCCGCCGCGCTGTACATAGCGACCGGTCAGGATCCCGCGCAGGTCGTTGAGGCCAGCATGACAATGACCGTTTGCGAATCTGCCGGCAACGGTCTTTACATATCGGTAAGGATGCCTGCCGTTGAGGTCGGTACAGTAGGCGGCGGAACGAGACTTCCCTGCCAGTCCGAGGCGCTGAGCATGATAGGGTGCCTCGGTCCCGGAAGATCGAAGAAATTGGCGGAGATCGTTGCCGTCACCGTGCTTGCCGGCGAGTTATCCACATTGGCGGCACAGGCATCAGGACAATTGGGAAAGGCGCACAGCGAGCTTGGCCGCTAGACGGACCAGTCGATGTCCTTTCTTATCTCTTTAAGGAAGGCTCTCTTCTCTTTTGATGCCTTTATCCTTTCTTCGTCAAGTTTTACGATACGCACATCGCTGCTGTCCGTGCAGCTTTCAATGATGTTACCCTCTGATGATATGTACATGCTCCCTCCGGCCATCACATGTCCCGGATCGGGGCCGACCATGTTCACGAAGACGATATCAACAGAATTTTCAATGCACCTTGCCTGCAGCACTTTAGCGGATCTTCTCATCGCCTGCTCTGCGGCGGCGGATATGCAGACGATGATGTCAACATCATTGGCGGCGTACCATCTGAATAACTCGCCGAACATCACGTCGTTACCTATCGCCGCCCCTATCTTCAGACCGCCGCAATTGAATATCTTCGGTTCGTTCCCTGATGCGAACACATCTTTCTCATTGAACACAGCGCCAGCATCAAGGTGTATCTTTCTGTACATCTGTTCGTTCTCGCCGTCGCTCAGTACGGCGCAGTTGTAGATCTTACCATCATTCAATAACGGCGACCCGTAAAGTACGTGACACTTCCTGTTCTTCACGTTCGTGTTCACCTTGTTCCTGAACACAGCGTCCATGTTGTCAGCGAAACGTCCGCATCCCTTGTCATAACCGGTGGCGAACATCTCCGGGAATATCAGAAGATCGACGTCGGTGTTGTTGATGAGCATCTTCGCCTTTGATGCGTTCGCGGGAGGGTCATCCATCTGGCCCCTTACCTGTGCGATAGCTATCCTCATATGTCACCGTACGTGTCATGAGAATATAAACAACACCTTTGCATAGTGCATCACATATCAGCAATATGATGCGACGCCGCCGTTAGCGTTCGAAAACGACTATATACTGTTCTTCCGTTCCAAGCCTGTATGCCTGTCATCAATTTCAAGCACAGCGACCTCTGCGCCCTCATCGGGAAGAAGATACCAAGGGACGTTCTCATAGAGCGCATACCCATGATGGGCGCGGACATGCATGATACCGACGGTGATGCTGACGAAATGTCAGTGGAATTCTTCCCCGACCGTCCCGACCTTTATTCCGCGGAAGGATTGGCGAGATCACTGCGCCCATTCCTTGATATAGCTCCCGGAATGAAAAAGTACGGCACCGAACGCACGGACATTGAAATGAAGGTTGACAAGAGCGCCGGTGACGTGAGACCGTACGTTCTCTGCGCCGCAATTCGTGATATAAAGATAACGGACGGCCTTCTGAGGTCGCTCATGGACATGCAGGAGAAGCTGCATCTGACGATCGGAAGAAAAAGAGCAAAGATCGCCATAGGCGTCCATGATCTTGATAAAGTTGTTCCTCCGTTCACATACAAAGCGGTTCTTCCGGGCGAGATATCATTCGTTCCGTTGGGGAAGACGGAAAAATGGGATCTGGACGAGATACTTGAAAAGCATGAGAAGGGCGTCGATTACGCACATATCCTGAAAGGAAAGAAAAGATATCCCGTCATACTTGATGCGAACGGGGACGTACTTTCATTCCCTCCCATAATAAACGGTACGCTTACCACGGTGACAACGGATACGAAGAACATCTTCATCGACGTCACCGGAACAGATATGAAAGTGGTGAAAGGGACGCTCGATATCCTTGTGACCGCCCTGGCGGAGCGCGGCGGCCGTATAGGCACGGTTAAGATGACGGGCGCGATAAAATGCGATTCCCCCGACCTGACGCCGTCCGGACTGGACATAGACATAAAGGAATGCGAAAAGTTCATAGGCCTTCGGATAGGAGCGGACGGAATCGTCAAAGCTCTCCGGAAGATGGGCATGGACGCTGTGAGCAGCGGTAACGTCATCAGTGTCCTTATTCCGTCAACGCGCCTTGACATAATGCACCCGGTCGACATATACGAGGATGTCGCCGTAGGGTACGGATTTGAGAACTTCGGATCGGACCACGTCCTTGCGCAGACGGTCGGAAGAAAGAGCGATGTCACGATGATGTCCGATCGATTGAGAGATGTGATGATCGGCCTCGGCTATACGGAGGTGACAACGCTGACGCTCAGTTCGGAGGATGACGAGTTCGCAACGTCGGGATTGCCGCAAAAGAACGTTGTCAAAATAAAGAATCCTATAACCGAAGATCACACGTGCCTCCGGTCATCGCTCCTTCCGAGCGTGATGCGCATAATACGGAAGAACAAGCACCGCGACCTTCCGCAGCGCATATTCGAGATAGGCGACGCCGTCGTCGATGCGAAGAAGCAGCGCCGCCTGTGCGCGGTGGCCACACATTCGCGCACATCATTCACAGAAATGAAATCCGTTGCCGAATCTGTTCTGAGAGAGATGCGCTTATCTTATGCGTTACGTCCATGCCCGTACGACACTTTCATCAAAGGCCGCGGTGCGGAGATCGTTATCGATAACGTTTGCGCGGGGTACTTCGGCGAGATGTCACCGTCCGTGATAGCGAACTTCGACGTTGACCATCCCGTGATATTCTTCGAACTGGACCTCAGCGGTATCGCGAAAGGTGTGTCCACGATGCTGTTCTAGTATTCTGTCACAGAAGCAGAGAATGTGACCGTAATTACGTTATGGGAGAATAGTTTCATAACGTCCTGCAGAGGACATTCAGGGTTCGTCCCATATCCTCGGTATCATTGCGGCGGTGATACTTTGTTCCGTAAGTGCTTTCCGATCGAGCAGACCTTTGCTTAATGTGCCTACAGCACCTTCTTTGTCACCTCTGGACGATCCGTACACGGCGGCCATCGCGTCGCTCACTTTCATTCCGCCGCGGACAAGGTCGGCTACCTTATCCGGATATCTGAATCCCGAGCTCATGCCCACCGTTATGATGCCTTTTTTATCAATTACGGCGCAGTGCTGCACATCGTAGAGGTGACCGTACATCTCAAAAACGCCGGCCTCGATACCGACGGCCATTGAATGTCCGCCCAGAGCGGCTTTGGCGCGGTTCACGGCGCCTTTGCACGTATCATCACCGAAAGGCTGTTCCGGAACGCCGCTTTCCGCTCTCACCGGTATTATACGAACGCTGCCGAATAATCTTTCCATTACTGTTCTTACAGCTTCCACTTTCACCGGATTCAGAGAACCGACGGCGATGTCCGTGACGTCCGTTCCGCCCGTCCTTGAGCACTCGCCGGATAATATCTTGCTTGCATGTATCTCGGCGCCGCTCTCGCCCCTGACCATCTCTATCATGGATATGATCATCGGCCCGAGACCGGCGGCAACTCTCTTTTCGTTGATCAGATGCGCGTTCCCTTCCGTCTCCCGGGAAACGACCAGATATCCCGGTTCCATCGTCAGCGCCGGTCCGAACTGGTCCGATATGGGAACGATGTCGGCATGCTTTCTTATCCCGTCCAGGAATATTATGAGAGCTTTCATTCTCAGATAGAACGGATTTATCCTTTTCCTGCCGGATGATGCCATCGCATCTGTCGTTAGTCCAATGGTAACGTCATCGGACAATTCGAACGCCCTCTGTATCAATGCTTTATGACCTTCGTGTATCACGTTGAACGTGCCTGCCAGTATTGCTTTCATAGTATCCTCATGTAACGGCTTCGATCGCATTCTTGTATGGTGTCATGATCATATTACCGTAAGTATCGCACCGACTGTGATTGCCACGAGTATTATCTCTATGATGAACAGCTGACGCTTCTTCTTCGACAGCTCCGCTTTTTTATTATCTTTGCATGCGTCGCTGCAGAACCTTCCTTCCGCTGTGTGCGCCTTGCCGCATACGTAGCAATGACGGTGCTGCGGTATTCTTTCCATTTCGCTCATGATAATGATACATTGCAACGGGACTAAAAAGCTTATGTGCCCCGCTGCCTGTCCATTTCGTTGTGCGCAACGATGATACAGTGGTCCGCATGCAGGCTCAGCGGGCCCAGCGATATCTTTGACGGGCCGCATTTCATGACCGCTGCCTCTTCCTCTTCTGTCAGGTCCCTGTCGTCGCCGAGCACGATGACCGCGTTATCAGGGAAAGCAAAATCACGGGCGTCGGTGCCGTCCTCTTTCAGATATATTATCGGCATCCCTCTGAGCTGTTCGATCATGTCAGAGAACGAGCGCCTTGATATGTACACTCCGGGTGACGATCTTATCTCTTCGCTGCCGACCTTCTTCAGCAGCGCGTTCCTGATCAGCGATGAGGTGCTTCTCTCGTCCGGGTTCAGATATTTCAGTTCGCTGCCCGCGAACCGTACGGTCTTCGGAGCGTCGCTCCCTCCCGTCAGGACGAGAAATAATTCAACGTTCGTCCTGATCGAGTGGCTTAGGAAGAACGCAGAGTTGACGCATCTCACGAGAACGTCCAGCCTTCCGGCGCCGCCGGAGATGTCGTCCAGCTTAAAATCGCCGGTGGTCACCGCTCTGTGACCGATGACGACGAATCTTATCATATGTCAAGGTCCCCGCTGCCCATCTGTTTCATCATCTGCTTGCGCATCTTGCGGTTGCCCATGAACCCTTTCATCGCCTTTTTGCTTTGTTCGTACTGTTTGATCAGTTCACGGACATCATGCGGATCGACGCCCGCACCGTACGCGATCCTGTTTATACGCGAACCTTTTATCACACGGGGGTCGTCCATCTCATCGTTCGTCATGGAGTCCATGATCACACGGTACTTCCTTAATCTGGCCTGCGACTCCTCGTAATTGATCTTATCTTCCATCTTGCTCATGCCGGGGATCATGCTCATCACTTTTTTGAGAGGCCCCATCTTGTTCACCGCTTCCATCTGGGTGTACATGTCTTTTAAAGTGAAACGTCCGGACATTATGTGCTTCGATGCGCCTTCCACTTCCTCGTCGCCTTCGAACTCATCTTTCGCCATGTCGACAAGCGCCGAGAGATCTCCCATTCCGAGCAGCCTTGATATGAACTTTTTGGCGTCGAACGGCTCAAAATCGCGTATGTGCTCGCCCACACCGATGTAAACTATCCTGGCGTCGGTCGCGGCCACGGCGCTCAGCGCCCCGCCGCCCTTCGCGGTCCCGTCCATCTTCGTCAATATCACACCGGTGACGCCTACCGCCTTATGGAAGGCATCGGCCTGCGGGCCGGCCTGCTGGCCGACCTGCGAATCCAGAACCAGCAGACGCTCGCCGGGCTTGGCAACAGCGGCGACATCCTTCAGCTCCTGTATGAGGTCCGATTCGAGAGCGTGCCTTCCCGAGGTGTCGATTATCACCACCTTCTTATCTTTGAAATGTTCGAGTCCTCTTTTCACAACGCCCGGCGCATCCTTCGCCCCCGGTTCGCCGTAAACGTCCACACCGACTTTCTCACCTAATTGTTTTAACTGATCGTACGCGGCGGGTCTGTGAACGTCCGCCGCTATCATACCGACGCGGAAACCTTTCTTTGAGAACACAAGCGCGAGCTTTCCGCAGCTTGTCGTCTTTCCCTGACCGTAAAGGCCGACCATCATTATGGTCTGCGGCTCCATCCTGAGGCCTTCGCCGTTATCGAGGAGCCTCACAAGTTCTTCATAAATGATGTTGACAACATGCTCCTTCGGGCCTTTTCCCGCGGGAGGCTTCTCGTCCATTGCGCGCTCTTTGATCTTTTTGGTGAGAGCGAGGACCATCTGCACGTTCACGTCAGCCTGAAGCAATGCTCTCTGAAGATCTTTGACAACATCCTCGATAAGCTGCTCGCTGATGCTGTTCGCGCCTGTTATCCTGCTGAGAACATTCCTTAACGACCTGCCGAGACCTTCTAGGACCATATTGACGGTACAATGTGTGCCTCATAATAAAGATTTGCGAGAACAGGATATTGGAAGAGTCCAGCCAGTCAGAAGGGATGGGATGCACTCTACGGGACTGGACCTTTTTCCAACGTACCACTATTATCTGAGGGGTATTTAAAGTTTAAGTTTGTACGCCGAATTGCCTGTTTTTTGTTGCCCGAACGGCGTTAAATCAGTGAGAAAAAGACAGCCAGCACCGCCGGTCCGTCAGGCCGCCGCACGGCACGAATGAGGAAATATCCCATAAAATGATATAATATTTTAAGGTCCGGCGGAATTGTGCAGGAAAATGTGAAAAAAAGTTTCAGAAAAGGAAGATGCCGTGAGCGCCCGAATTCAGAGATATCCTGATTTCTGAAGCGCCATAAGATCGTCGGTGCTCAGCTTCTCGCCGGCCTTGAAGCGTTCGAATATCTCCTCCGCCTCTTTCTTGGACTCGTTGTCGACCTTCTTCCTGCGGTCCTTGGCCTTTCTGCTCTTTATCGCGCCGACATCCTTGTCCATCTCGTGCACGGACTTTATCTGTTCGATGTGCTTCCTGTGCTCCTCGTCAGCTTGTGTCTTGCATTCGATGAACTTTTCCTGGGCGGCGTCCGCCTCTTTCCTTAATTTGTCAGCCTGATCGTAAAGCGCCAGCATATCGTCGTGCGCCGTCTGCGCCGATCTGGCGTGCTCGGAGACCGCTTTATGGTATGTTTCCGCCTGAGCCTTTGATTCTCTCAGCTGGCGCACCAGTTCTTTAACCTCGCCGCCCTGTTCGGAAACTTTTTCCTTCTCCTCGATCTGTCTCGCAAGTAATGATATCTGCTTGACGATCTCGCTCTCCTTGTCCTTTCCGAGCGGTTTCGTCTGCTGTGTGAACTCGAGGTCCCGCAGCTGTTTCTTTAATTGTTTTATCGGAACATCGCCGTCCGCCCTTCTCTCCGGCATGGGCTCGCGGTCCTTTCTGAGCGCGGATACTTTTTCGTTGAGGTCAGCGACCTTCTTGTTCCATTCGTCCCTGAGGTCTTTCGATTCCCTTACTTTAACATTGAATTCGTCACGGCTCTCCCTGTGCTTGCCCGCTTCGTCGATCAGCGCGCGCACCTGTGCGTTCAGCGCGTCCCTTTTGGCGACCCATTCTTTCGTCTGTTTGTTCAGATCGTCCCTCAGACGTCTGTGCTTCTCGGCATCATTGTTCATGATGCTTCGTTTCTGCTCCAGCGTCTCAAGGTCCTCGGGCCTCTGTTCCGGTGCCTCAGGCTCCCCGGACATCGGTTCCGGTGCCTCGGTGACCTCAGATACCTGTTCCGGTGCCTCGGTGAGGTCAGGTTCCTGCTCCTGTGCCTCAGGTTCCCCGGACACCTGTTCCGGTGCCTCGGTGACATCAGATGTCTGCTCCTGTGACTCAGCGTCCTCAGATGTTCGCTCCTCTGTTCCAGGGTCCTCAATTTTCTGCTCCTGTGTCTCAGGGTCCTCAGATGATTGTTGCTGTTCCTCCACAAATTCTTCCATTACTTCCACGCTCGACATTCAAACAACGCGACCGCTAGGCAGCGGTCCAACAGTCCTGCTAATAAAGATATCGTTTATAAGACTTTCTGCTCCTATCACACGTCCGATTGTATAAAATATTAACAAACGGAGTTCGGATGCGAACACAAGGGCAGGAAAGTTTATAACGTGATTGAATTTTAAAGCGGACATATGAGCGACCTTTGCCCGCTTGATTACCGGTACGGCCGGGACGGAATGAAGAAGATATTCTGCGAGGAGAGCAGACTTCAGTATCAGATGGACGTTGAGGCCGCCCTTGCGAGGGCGCATGCCTCTCTCGGAACGATACCGAAGGAGCATGCTGACGAGATAACAAGGATATCCTGTCTTAAGCATGTAAAAGCGGAGCGTGTCAACGCCATCGAGAAGGAAACGAAGCACGACCTTATGGCAATGGTCAGGGCAATGACGGAACAGTGCAGAGGCGACGCCGGCAGGTCCGTGCATCTCGGCGCAACGTCCAACGATATTGTTGACACCGCCGTTGCGTTACAGATCAAGGCTGCGCTGGAGATCATCTCGGACGATGTGGACACGTTCATCGCAACGCTGGCGAAACTCGCCAAGAAAGAAAGGGACACGATCCAGATAGGAAGGACGCACGCACAGTTCGCCGTTCCGATAACATTCGGCTTCAAGATCGCCGGTTACATCGCGGAGATGCTCAGGCACAGAGAAAGATTGGAGCAGATAACGCCGAGGGCGTGCGCCGGGAAGATGTCCGGCGCCGTGGGCACCGGCGCCGCTCTGGGAGATAAATTCTTTGACGTTCAGAAAAAGGTGATGAAAGATCTTAAAATTGAGTACGAACCGGCGGCCACGCAGGTTGTCGGACGTGACCGTTACACTGAGCTGATATGTTTTCTGGCAACCGTTGCGACATCGCTCGAACGGTACGCCACCGAAGTGAGAAACCTTCAGCGCTCCGAGGTGTCGGAGGCCGCTGAGGCATTCGACGTGAAGAAACAGGTCGGAAGCTCAACGATGGCGCAGAAGAAGAATCCGATAACATCGGAGAACGTCTGCGGGCTTGCCAGGATAGTCAGGGGATTCGTAACGCCGGCGTTCGAAAGCCAGGTACTGTGGCATGAGCGCGATCTGTCCAACTCCAGCGCAGAGCGTTTCGTGATCCCTCATGTGTTCTCGCTGGTCGATGACATGCTGTTCAAGATGAATGATGTGTTCGCTAACATGTCCGTGAACAGAGAAAGGATGAAAGCGAACATAGGATCCGCCAACGGACTGATCATGGCCGAACCGGTCATGATGAGAATGACCGCGAAAGGAATGGGAAGACAGGACGCGCACGAGATCGTGCGAGAGGCATCCATGACCGCATCCTCGCAGAATGAGCATTTATTGGATGTATTGCTCCGCGACAAAAGGCTCAGAGGAGTGATGACGGAGGCCGAGATACGCGACGCCATGGAACCGGCCAACTACACGGGCGGTTCCGGCGAGATCGTTGACAGTATGGTGGCGGCCGCGGAAAAGGCGCTGAAGAGGAAGTTTTAAAATGATGTCCGAAGGGAAGAAAAGAAGGGTGAAGCTGAGCGCTTTGCTGGGCGCCGTGTCCGGCGCCATTTTCGCGGCCATTTTGTATTTCGTGATGCAGCCTACGTTATGGTATTTTCTGCTGGTGCCCGTAGCGGCGGCGATGGCCGCCGGCCAGGCATATCTCACGCCGGAATGATCATAACAGTTTCGCACCGGCCGTCGGTCCCGGCTTCACCGAATATACTGACGTGATGCTCATCTTTATCAGTGTCTTCGCCGGGAGATCCTTCTTCCTTCCCTGGGCGATCTCCCTCGCCTTCTCGTGGTCCGGTCCGCTCGTTTCTATTCTCACGGTGCCCTTCACCTGGTATGCGCCTTCGGTCTCCGGCGACCATATGTAGAACGACGCCTGCGGATTCTCCTTCATGTTGCTGAGGCTCTTCTTCATGAAGTTGTCCACGACCCATACCGTCTCGTCATCGTCCTGAAGGATCAGCATGTTCATCGGCACCACGTTCGGCTCTCCCGAGAGCGACGACGTCGCGAACGGGAATATTTTCATTTTGTTCATGTCACTCTTCATCTCTGCTGTCAGCTTTACCATTCAAACACCTCTTCCCTCATACGGGGCGGCGGAATATAAACGTTGTTATATCAGTTATTCCTTCGCGCACGAAGGAAAGGATTATACATACACTATCACATCAACGGAGAGAAGGGACGAACGTGACCAAGAATGTCAAAGACGATATCGAGAAGCTGAGGGCGCAGCTGCTGGACCTCGGGAAGACGAACAATCTCGTGAACTATCAGATCAGGGACGAGCGGTCCATTCAGATAACCGATTCCGAGACGGAGGAGGTGCTCACAAAGCTGGTCATCGACGGCGGAGGTCTGCGCGTCGCCAACGTGAAGATGGCCGCCGCCGGCTCTGACGATCTCAGGTCAATGTCGTCGCGGAGCGACATCGACGGCAAATTGGAACGTCTGATACAGCGTTACAAAGAAGACTTTGACGATCTTGGTTATACGACGGTGTTCGTCGCCCTCGGCTTCGTCATATGGAAGGGGAAGGGAGGCGCAAAGGCGCCGGTCGTTCTGATACCCGCCCGCCTGAAAAGGGACGACACCGGCAGTGTGCGCATATTCTGGTCAGGCGACGACGTATGCGTATCGCCCACGCTCATCGAAAAACTGAAGGAATCGAACGTGCGCGTTCCGCAGTTCGATTCGATAGAAACTGCCGCGGACATGAAGAAATGCACCGACGCGATCAAAGCGTCCATTGAGGGAAGGGCTGAGTTCAGCATGAACGACAGCATAGTCATCGACGTCTTCGATTTCAGTAAGTCCGTGATGTACAACGACCTCGACACTTCCGCGTGGTCCGACATCTCGCCGCTTGTGAGCAAGATACTTGACCCGCCGGCGGGGAACACCGATAAAGGAAAAGAAAGAGAGATACCTTCGTGCACATACTCCATACTGAACGCCGACGCGTCGCAGATGCATGTCATCCTTGACGTGCTGGACGGTCATTCCGTTGTCGTTGAGGGGCCCCCGGGAACAGGGAAGTCGCAGACGATCGCGAATATAATCGCCGAATGCCTCGGCAACGGAAAGACGGTGCTGTTCGTGAGCGAGAAGATGGCCGCGCTGAACATCGTCAAGAAGAGGCTTGATGAAGCGGGCCTTTCAAGATACGTTCTTGAGCTGCACAGCGAGAACTCCAACCGCAAGAACTTCCTGAAGGAGATGGAAAGGTCCATGACCGCCGAAACGGTCATGGAACCGTTCTCGGAACAGGATTGTGTTAAGCTCGAACGCGTACGCGGCGATCTTGACGCTTATGCCGCCGCGATATCCGGGCCGATAGGCAAGAGAGGCCTTTCGCCGTACCAGCTGATAGGGATGCGCGAATCGGCGTACGGCAACATAAAGAGAAGGAGACGCAATCCTGTAAGAGTTGAGATAAAGAACCCGCGCGACATCGATGACGACGGATGGGATTCGCTCGTCTCGCTGCTGAGGTCCGCGGCGGACATAATGCCGCAGGTCATGCCCGTGAGGAAGAATGTCTGGAAGGACCATAAAGTATGCAGCTTCACACCCGACCGCGAGCACTCGCTCCGCGATAACATCGCGAACATCAACAAAAGGCTGGACGACGTGGCCGCATCATCGAAGGAACTGTGCAGGCTGATAGGCGTATGCGCCCCGCAGACGCTTAACGAGATATCAGAACTGAACGACATGTGCGAGAACATGAGAAGATACGGCGGTGTGGCGCTGAAGGAGATAATGGACAGCGATACTGAAAATTACATAAAGGCGACGGACCCGATGATAGTCGCCGCCGCGTCGCTGCAGAAGTTACGCGGCGAGATACTCGCCAGATATAAAGATAAGATCCTGGAGATAAACGCCGGCGAGGTCATCGCGCGCTATGAGAAGGCGGTGAAGAGCATACTGCGCCGCGGCGATCTCAGGGAGATAAAGAAGATGATGGACTCCCACGCCGTATCCGGCACCGCAGACGAGGCCGGAATAGGCGGCGACCTTCAGAGCATAGCGAGATACCAGCAGGAGCTGAAAGCTTTCGCGTCGTTCGACCCGAAGAACCTTTTCGGCGAAATGTGGAAAGGCGCCGCGTCCGACGCCGACGAGCTCCGCGGCGTGCGGGACTGGACGGTAACGGTGAAAAAGAACATCAAGAGCGGAAAGTTCAGCGACGCCACCGCACTGCTTATCTCAAGAGGCACCGGAGGAACCCCGCTGGGATCAAAGACAGCGGAACTGAACGCATATGTTAACGATATGTTAAGATCGGTGTCGGTCATAAGCTCGATACTCGGCGCGCCGAAGGACGGCCACGGGGACATGAAGCCCGCCTCGATAAGAAAATGGCTTAAAGATCTTTCATCGAACATCGATTCGTTAAGGCCGTGGAGCAGCTACTGCGACCTTCTGAACAGGTTCGAGGGCACGCCGATATCTGACATGGAGGCGAGGATGTGCTCCGGCGACATACATCCGCAGGACCTTGTGGACACGTTCGTTCTGAACTTCTCGGGCGCATTGCTTGCGGAGGCCGTGAACGAAAGGCGTGC